>Ga0065711_1001559_pt1:5000-42186 | contig 42186 bp, 25 predicted proteins | sample Hoacrofraction12_FD_59098 | JGI IMG/M metagenome (GOLD analysis project Ga0065711, IMG submission 59098) | Hoatzin crop microbial communities from Cojedes, Venezuela - Epithelial fraction 12 v2 (version 2) | ecosystem: Host-associated > Birds > Digestive system > Esophagus > Crop...
GCACAACGAGAAGTGGGTTTGGTTGATTCATAAAAATGCACATCATTGGATAAAGATGTTTTGTCTAACCAGTCTGTAATTGCTCGTGCTCTGACCTCCCTCTGGTTAGTTGTATCGTGTTTTCTGCATCATGATTTAATCTCAGCCTTTGTGGAGGTTCCTTCATTTGTTATTAATAATAATTATTAGTATTCATGATTTTATTAACTGGGTATATCAGTGGATTATTGAAAGTAGCAGGTATTTTCATTCTAGCCTAACCCCGTACAGAGATAAAATTAGCCACGGCCTTCTGACAGAGCACATGATACCCTTCCTCTTCCCACTGTAAAGCGCAGACTTCCCCCTTCTGCCCTTTACAACTCATATGGAAACGAGTAAACTTTGTGGCCTGCTAAGGGCTGCTTTATGAAGTGCTAAAAGGCTTTAAAGCAGGCAGATGCTGCAGCCAGCCCTGCTGCCGGGGGAGGTGGTGGGCAGGAGGGCATCCCACAGGGCTTTGCCCCTGCGCTGCTCGCTGGAGCACCAAATGGGGAATGGTCCCTCACCGCAGAGTAACTTAAGCCCTTTTGGGGTAGCTGCTGCTCTGGGAGCCACAGTGCCTCCAGGGGATGCCAAGCAGAGCCCCGTTTTCCAGCAGAAGTAGGCTTTTTTGGGTGTGATCTTTGGAGCAGGTTGTCCTCATGGCGGTGGGTGCTGGGTGGCGATGCTATGTGAGCTCCCTCAAGGGGTTGCGTCCGTGCCGGTGTGGTCCCTTCTCTTCCCCAACACCTCTTCCCTCTGCGCAGAGAATCACACATCTCGTCTTTGATTGCAATTTCTGGGTTTCTCCTACAGTAACACCCAGCCTCTGGAAGTGACCTCGGAAACTGAAGAGCAATAGATTGTATAAAGTAAAGCTTGAAATGCTTTGCTCGTTCTGCCTGACAAATGCTAAACTGTGCCTTTCCCACTTCCAGCATCGGTAGCGCAACCTCGGAGAACAAGAGTTGAGACTGCAGCGCTTGCTGCAGTTCGGTTCTCAGGTCACAGTCTCAACTGTAGTAATTAGTAATGAGTATCTGTATGTACAAGAAAAAAGGGGCCACTTCTAATTCCTGGGTACTCCTAGGAAGAAACTTGAATAGAAAAAGGAAAACAAGATTGCTTTGCTCCTTTAACCCAGCTTGCACTCGCTGAATCCATAGCTGGCACTGAAAGTGCTTGAAAGGATCAGGGTATGTTATGAGGTATGCTATGGCGTAACAGCTACTGAGGAGGCTGAGCAGCTACTGTGCATCAGCCAGGAGAAGTGGAAAAATACTGACAGCAAAACTCTGTAGCGGTCTCTTGCAGGGAGCTTCCCTGAACTGTTTCACCTTCTGAAGAGCCCAGACTCCCAGGGACGATGTATTCTGTTCCGGGACTTCATTCCAGCCCATCTTTACTTTTTCTGTGTCGCTGATTGTCCAGCAGACCTCTCCCAGTTCAGGAAACCAGGACGTCTGTCTGTCGAACATAGATGGCTGCTGCTGATGGAGGAGAACCGCCTCCACTCGCGGTGATAGCATGTGGAATGAGTAGAAGATTATTCCTTTGAGGAAAAACTTCAGTCAATCCACACTTGTCTATTGAGGACAAGGCATTTAATCTGCATTTTCTGCAAACTTTATGTTTACATACTTTATTTGCCCCATTTAATTTTCTTAAGCAAAGTCTATAGACAGATATATCTCTTAGGACCAGGTCTTTATTACTTCTCATTTTAGAGCGTTCTGCTGCCTACAGTGGGCACCATTAAAAATTCAGCATTTGCCCTCATCGGTAATTACTTTGAAGAGGAAATAGCATGTTATTGTATAGCAGGATACAGTGGTTACAGGATTAAGAGGGTGGGATGGTGCTCGCTGTATGTACACCTTTAATAACAGTACTTCTGCATCTGCCATAAGTCTGTTTCCCATCTTCTGCACTTCCATAACAGTGGATGCAAATGCAGACAAGCAATTTCTTTTGGCTTTAATGGGCTTTCCCCTGGAAAACATAACTCCTTATACTGTGCAATCTTAGCTGGCAGTAGGTGCATTAGCAGGGTCAGTAAAGGTGTTATGTCTGCAGAGTACACACAAATAAATTTCTGAAATTCTCTAATAGGCAAACAAGTTTCAGGTGTTGTGTGTGGAGATTTATCTTGATGAGCATAAATACATTTCAATAACAACTTACTGAAGAAGTGATTTGTGTGTCAGAAAAACAGCTTGTATGCAAGCAAGATGCACGTTTCAGGATAGGGGTGTCTTGTTCTTTCCTAGTTGTCTCATGTAAGGATTTTGTTTTTGCGTCATATATTGTAGCAGGAAGGAACCTCTCTGATCCAAGGCAGAAGGCAGGTCCATGTATACATTTCAAATTTAGGACTGTATGTGTTGGTATGGATGGCAGAAGAGCACAGTAAGCAATGCAAATACAGACGTGCTAACTTGAAAACTAATACCAAAATTAGATTAGTAACTATGTAAGGCATAAATCTAAATATTGGTAACTAAGATCCTTAGGGTATGCAGGCGTATTTTGAAACCATAGGTACTGTGGTGTTTGTACACCATACATCTCACCGTGTTTCTGCCGGAGAGCAAGTAAGTCTACCACTAAATGCTTCAAAGCTTTCCCCGTCTCTTCAGAAACCCCAAAAACGCCCGTTGGCTGCTCCTGCCCATCCTGTGCACCCAGCGTATTCGTTAGGAGACGAGATCATCACTATGATGATCTCATTCACTAGCAGACTAGATCATGTGGTGCTTCCAAACTTCTTGTTTCAAAGCGCTGTCTTCAAAGTCCATGTTGGTGAGAGTACCAGGCTGTGCCATGTCTGCTTGGGACTTGGAAGTGGTTCTCTAAACCGATGTGCTTTCTAACAAGCGATCTGGATGTGGAGGAGAGACTCGCATAAACAGGAACGGGAGAATCCTGTAGGAATTGCAAATACGCCACCCAATGATGTTAGTGTAATGTAACTGATTAGGGGACTGACTGGTAGACTTCGAGGAGCGTTCAGATATGACAGGAGAGCTGTGGTAGCACAGAGCAGGAGGGGGTACATGTGTGTGCATGTTAAAGGCAGGTGGTAATTATTCTATAATTTTCAAAGAACTTAGGCATTTTTTCAATCGAATTTTCTTTTGCACATTCAATTATGAAGCTCTAAAGTTGTCTAGCAATTAACTGAGGAGTGCTGTCCAGTTAGAAGCTGAGAGAAACAAGGGTTTATTGAACGGCAAAAATGTGACTTTTCAGAGAAAAAAAACGGTTCCATGCTTTTTCTCCAAGTATAAGAACATGCAGCTTAAATAGAGTATTCAATTTTTAATGAATTGGGCTCTTAGTGTTCTATGATCTATGGATGGAGAGCTAAAAAATGATAAATGCGCGCACACAACTGATGGGATTATACATGGCATGGTTCCTTTGGAAGATATTATTGTTTGTTTTTTTTCAATTTTTTGCTAAGATATGATCTTGATTGTAGACATAAGTTGGTAAATAATTTGCAGTACTTTAATAATTTTCTCAAACATTTTTATGTTTTTAAATGAACTGCATTTTAGCTAAACTGGTATGCCTCTCTCCTACTTGTAGAGGAGTGGAAGGCTTTAAAATGATCTAATATGGGACAGTGTTTAGCATTCAGTATTTTCTAGACCAAGAAACATTATATAATAATCTATAATCAAAAACACTAAAAACCTGTTAACTGCTAAAGTCTGTTTCATTCTAACATTACAACTAAAACTCATTTATAAGTAAATGAAAGTCAAGAGGATTAAATTCAATTAAAATTACTTTGAAGTATGGTGGAAAAATGTTTCACGGTGATATAAATCAACATATTGTTATTGCCTTCTTTTCCTTATCCGTTAAGGGTCTCTAAAGCAAAATGTAGTCTAAATTATACATGGAGAACAAATAGAGAGAAAAGAACGCCATGCACCCACAAGCACAACCCAACTCAAATGAAAGGTTTGGGTGTACTTGTGGATGAATGGTGTGCTTTTCTGTGTGCTTTGCAAGCCAGGATTGTGGAAGGTTTCTCCCACTTGCAGCCTCCATACCTTTATTGAGTGCAGTATAAATAGAAAGCCAATTAAAGTACATCTTTGTTAGAAAAAAGAGAGAGACAAACAAAAAAACCAACACCATTTTAGTGTGCATGCATTTTTTACTTGAAAGTAAGATCTCAGCAGAGAAATTAACTTTAATAATCTATGGATTACAAGACATATCAAACCTTCAAAGCACTGCAGCGTTAGATCTATTCTCAAAAGGGTTTAAATTACTTTAATAGTTAATAATAAGTCATATGACTCATTTTTCCAAGTAAATCAAGATCGGTTGTCATTTGTTCATCTGGTCTCCAAACCACTTAATTATGGCAAAAAAAATCCTCACTACCTATTGAGCACCTCTGGGGTGTGTAATTCTAAATTGCACTTAGAGTTTTTCTACTGTTATTTGATGTTTTACTGTTAGGACATAAACCTAACACAAAGCAGAGAGCAGTGTTTTCCGTATCCCTCTAGCCCAGCAAATGTCAAGTCCCACTAAAGCAACGTACAGCCACCCTACAGCGCAATTCAGCGCACATCTTTAACTGTCAGCGGAGCTATTGATCTTAAACACACATTGAGCGCTTGGAAACCCACCCGTGTGTGTGGAGAAATGCAGTACAGAAACATCCCACTGAAGAAGTTTTTATCGAAAGAGGGCCCAGTTCTACAGCCTTCCTGGAAAGTCATCACTGGTCATTAAAAATCAGCAGCCGAAAATGTCACTAACTCCATTCTTAGCAAAGCTTACTCCCATGAGCAAGATCAGGATCATAGAAAAACGTTATTGTTTTTAAGAAAAGAACCTCACTGTCTGCTTTAAATCATATATTGTTCCCACAGGTTTCAATTACTTCACATAGTGAGGCGGTGCCAGTTTGTAACAATGGCGTGGCTTTCTCTCTTGATGGCTCTGGCACAATACTTTTAAAGGAATTATCAAACCCATCAAAACAAACATTGTTCCTCTCATCCTGCGCTGCAACCTCCCCATGAGTAGGGTTGGCATCGGCACCCGTAGCTGAGCATCGGGGGACCCCGGGTGCGTCCCCCCCACAGCGGGTGCCTGTGACTGTGTGGGGGACCCCGCCGATTGCTGTGCAGGGACAGGGACCCCGCTCCTTGCTCCGCTGGGTGAGGTGCTCGGGGTGGGCAGGGAGCTCTTCAGCCAGGTGCCTGGAGCCCTCCACAGTGCATGGAAATGTGTGAGGATCATATAGGTACTGCTGTGAGAGCCTGTAAAAGCTTCGGGAAGTGTATGGGTAGGGATCCTTTTCCAGAAGAGATTTCAGAGAAGTGGAGAAGTTACCCTTATTTCTGTCCACCTCGCAGAAGAATCTGTCTATAGAAAACACCATTAAAACTTACAAAAGTGAACACCAACTTTACACTGTTAAACTGTTTTGCATCATCTCTTCAAAGTCCACATAAGTTACAGATAATTCAGTCTTAAATTCTAACGTTTGTGCAAGGAAAATGGAAAGATTATTGGTTGGATGTTATTTCCAATTCATGAGATTGTATTAGGGAGGCCGGAGAAGTTGGGCAGGAAACAGATTGTTTCTTATCTTGTTCTTTGGCAGCTACAACATTTCAGTAAGATTTTTTTTTTTGTTTTACAGTAATAGTCTCTATTTTCTTCGTGAACTCCAGAAGGCTTTTTGCACCTTGCCATGTCTGATGCCTTTTGCGTGTGTCCATAGCACAGCACCTCTCAGTTCAGGGGAAGTCCTTTCATCAGCACATGTGGACAGACCCGGGCTGTGGGGCCACGCAGGCAGCGTGTGCAGAAACTCCCACTGCGGCCGGGCTGCTTCATGCGGCTGGGCAGCATCAGCTGGAAAACAGGGACACACACCCCCCGGCCCCCAGTTACGGCCGTGGATAAATACCAGGTGTAAAAAATTGCAAATGGTTGTAGCACGTTCTTCTTCATATTCATCGTCAGCACAAAGAATTGCTTTTCTGTCCCCCACTGGACTGAATGGGAGTTGTACCCGAGTACGACGGGACCGTGTTGCAAGTGCGGGTCTCCCGCTTGGTGGGACTGTAACCTTGACAGATGTGTTGCTGGTAGATCTGTGAACTTTCTAAGATAGTGTGAACTTCTGCAATTTTGCTGTTGCATTTTGCAAGTATTAATTTAGGCTCACTGCACCTTGGAAATCATTTGAATATTTATAAATTTAAGTATTTATTTTCATAGTAAAATTAAAGCACTATTGTCTTGCAACTAACCCTACTTGTTCTGACACTCCAGAAACAAAACCTCGAATATGATAACCTTATTTATAGATGGCAATAAGCATATTTAGCAATTTTATTATTCATGACCCTTGTACTAAATATCATAATCAGAATACAGATGTTTGAGATAATTTCTATATGGAAGTCACTGGAGTAGTTCTTGTAAAATAAAAATAGCATTGTATTCAGAGGAATAATATGTCCATATTTAATAAGTGTGTCTTGGTACAAACAAAGAGACCACACAGTGGTTTTTTGAAAAGTCCTACGTTAATAACAAGCTTCATGAATAGAAACAAAGCTCTAAAAATGTGATTTTTAATGTTAATTTTTATTTTCTTTTGCCTGCTTATATTCTTCCATATATAGTCCTAAGATTTTATGACAAGCAGGAAGCGGGCTGCTGTGTGCTTTGTGTGAACGTATAATCAGCAAAAGTGCCATTTGTTGGACCAGTTGCTCCCAAGAAGTTAAACCCCAGCCTGCGTTAATGCAGTCTTTACTGATGTCTGTACTAAAGATGCAGATTATCAGATAAACATCACATTCAGACTTCACTCGCTAATTGACTGAACAAGAATCGGTCACACTTTATGTACCATTCCGTAATGGATTTCCATGTTTGTGAACCCTAACTGGCTGTGGAAATGGAAAGCAAATGTCGCATAATCACAAATAACTTTGTGGTTTGTTCTTTTTAAGCCAAGAGTAAAAATCAACTTTTTTCTTCCCAGTTTGTGACAGGTTCATCATTACAGACAGGTGATGAATGATCATTTTGTGGACGTATCAGTTGTTGTGCTACGGTTTAGAGAATTTTAAAAATGATTGCTAAATATAACATTTTTCAGTTGGATGTTACATGAATTATTGATACAGTAAAGTGATGGTGAAAGGCATGCATGTAATAGTTGAAACTTTTTTTTGTCAGAGGTTTTTGAGAATATATGCCACTTATTGAGTATCTGACTATCCCTGTATTAGGCTAGGTTTCTTTTTACTTGTGTATCTGAAGCAGACGCTCTCATTAAGCATATTGTAAAAAGATCCTTTTATGAAAATGCTATCAAGTATTTATAACTACAGCACTGAAGATCAGAGGAGGATATCGTTTAAAATCTGTGCAACATAAAACTGGTCAGAAATATCAACATCAATCAGTGTCAAAATTAAAACTGACTGGAATTTGTTTTCTTTTAAAATCATTTTTATTTTTTTTGAGTGGGTTATAACAAGCGCATACTCATTTTGACAATCTTATTTGCAGGCCCCACATTGCAATAAATCAGAAATATGCTGGTAATAAAAGGAAAATATGGAGGCTACCAAAGTAACAGAAAAAAAGCATTCCTAAAAAAAAAGGAAATCAAACGCCCTCCACTAATATATGCAAAATAAGAACTCTTTTCTCACCTGAACAGTCCTGATATGAATATGGAAATAGGGAAATTCTCCATGAGCCTAAAGGTTTGATTTATCAATCCTAATGCTTTTGGCTTTTTTAGGGAAAAAAAAAAAAAGAATTCCGCTCTGGATTGAGGGTTGTTAGACACTCCTGATGTTGAGCAGCAGAAGTGCGACCATGTATTGCCCACCCAGACACTTCTTCCCGTACTGTATGTGAAGAGATTATCTCAGATCTCTAGTAGCCAAAAGAAGGGATAATGTATATACTTCTGACGTTGGCACTCTTCCAAGGGAAAGTTGTAACAAGCCTAACAAAAAAGAAAAAAAAAAAAAGCCAGAACAAAGGATGAGTGGCATATGGTGGTTATTCTACAATATGGTCCTCATTCCTCTCAATACATTTCTGGAAGACATAAGCAAAGCATTGTAATGTTGTTTTCCTAAGAGATGACGTGTCTGCATTATACCCTTGGATGAATGACACTTTATTAATAATATTTATTTTTTTATATTTTTACTATTTATGAGTGCTGATGCTCCTGGGAGTACATGTTCAGGCTAGATACCTGCACAAGGACTTTGGTTTCACTTCAGTTGTGTGACTGGTCTGTGCTAGCTCTTCTGGGGTGACTAATCAGCTTAATAGTCTCTCTAGTCACAAAAATTGCTTCTGCATGGAGAAATTGAGCCTGGGAATCCGTAGTCCAGCTGCTAGGGTGACAGTGCTGAGATTATCGTGCCTCACGAAACCATGATGCTTTTCCTTCGAAAGGAGAGAAGCAAGCCTATGTAAGCTTTCTGCCTGTAACTCTAGTTACTGCTTGACCTGGGTCCTCAGCCAGATCAGGCCAACCATCTTTAACCCTATCTTTTCTTCTCTTTACCATCAATGTTACTGATCCAGTGTTAGTGGGCATCATTGACAGTTGGACATCATTGCTCATCACAGGGAATTTTTTTTTCAATAGTGTGACCAAAGCAGAGAAACAGCAAGATAGCTAGGACGAGTGCAGAGCTTCATTCCCCTGCTGTCCTCCTTTCTTCCATGTTAATTTTGCCCACTGTGGTGGGACGTGCCATCCCATGGCCAGGAGCTGGACCAACAGCTACACAGGTGTGTTGCCCGTTCAAGCAGCCTCAGTGCCTGGGATTCCAGCACTGTGCAGATGCCCCGTGTGCGTCATCTCCATCCCTCTGGGATCTTCTGGATGAGAACACAGAGGTCCTAAATGTAGATTTATTGTGTCAGAGCCCTCAGATGAGTTGATACTTGGAAAGAGCACCCCTATCTCACTGTTGCTAGCTGTTCACATATTAAAAATAACTGAATCCTCTCAAATGAAAGAATATTGGGGAAGGGTCTTCAAATATTGTCATCATGAGATACCAGATCATATTTTGTATCTAATCCTCCGGACTTCAATAAAAAAACTGCACAGAGAGTATAACAAAGTAAGTACTTTGACAGTGTCTTGCTTAAAACAAGATCTCAAGAAATGAGTGTGATAATGAGCAACTGGCTAAAAACTCCAACATATTGTACCAGGGCCTGAGAAATAATGCAAGAGCAAACCCCTTTGTTCGTATAATCACTGGTTGCAGACTCTGCTGACCGCTTATTAATTGTCTGCATGACACTGGAATTGTTTGACCAAAAGATGAGGCTACGATTCCTTAGCCATTACTCCTCAGCCCACTGCCGTGGGGGAGTAGGGAAGATTTTGAAGCTGTTGCACTGCTCTGATACTGGCCAGCTCTTTGTGTGCTGAAATCCTCGAAAAATAACCCCCTTCCTACTGACAAACTTGTAAACAAGTTATTTCTTTTTTAGACATCCGTAGCCTTGCTATATAGTGATGCCATTTAAAATTTCCAAAAGACAGCCCAAATCTTTGTTTTACTGTTTTTGTAATAGAAATTACGTGGCTTTTGAAGCTCTTCCACTGAGACTCAGTCTGAGAAACCACAAAGCTAGGGATTTGAGACTGTATTTAGAGTATGTTGACTTTATTTTTCCTAAATCTAGCTAAATAACTAAAAATATCATAATTAATGCAGAAGCCTACGACTGTCTTTTCCTCCGTCTCTTCCAAAGGAGCTCCAAATTCACAGGATTCACTCTGAAATACAGAAAAAAGTCAGGAAAGTTTTGAAATGCCCATTAGGTTCACAAAAAAGTTGGCTATGTCTTGTAAATCATGGCAAATTGGAGCACCTTTGAGTTACGGTTGTTCATTGGAAAAAAAAAAGGAAAAGAAAGACAAAAGATGATAAAAAGAATTCTGGGTCTGACTCCAAGTATGTAGTTTCACTCATAAATTTTCCATTTGAGTATAAAGCTCTTTCTCTAACTGACTAGGCTCTTTCCTTGGGACTGCACCCCAAATGAGTCAGATGTTCTGCTTCAGATTAAGTTAACTAATTATATTACCTTTTTATCTTTGCCTTCAGGTAACTTCTTATACTTCTAGCTCATGTAAAAGGTGGTAAAACCTTTTATAGTAGTGTAATTTATTTGGAGCCAGCTACTAAAGGGCATAGCAGCACCTGAAAGAGAACTAAAGCCAAAATATTATTAAAAATTAAAATCTCACAGGGAACTGTTTTTCCTCTTGATGAGCACGCTTGAGAATCCAGGTGGGAAGAATGGACCTGGGCCGATGTAGTAGCCAGTACTATGTCATTTCCAACATTTGTGGCTGAAAAAGTAAAAATATAGGTTAGCCTTAATACATTTTTCTTCTTGATTTGTCACTCTTTTTCTTTCTTGTAAGTATGTGTGCATGTGGTGGATTGTGGCTGCACAGCTGCTGTGGATTCTTATATGTGATTTGCCTTTTTCAGGAGTAGGCACACCGCTGGTCCGTAGTCACCTAGACAGAGAAGTCTGAATGCGTTGTCTCTTTGTTCCTGTTTATGTGTCAGCAGAAGAGGGAAAGCGCTGTCACAGGCCATTTCAGAGCACCCAACTTCAGCTGCTGTTTAAAAACTGCCAGTGGGTCCACAGGTCAGCATTGCTCCAGCTTCTCGACAGTGAAGCACAGGCTCCGATGCTTTCATTGCAATGAATAGCTCTGCTCAGTGCCCCAGCATTGCGGCGCTGCCACTGCCACTGAGGCTGGTGGAGGCGGTGTCTGGGCACTCAGCAACAAGCCCTGGTCCTTGAACTGCTCACACTGCTCTCAGAAACAGTGGTTTTTTTGCTCCTGGTTCATTTGCATAAAGGTCAGCATTTTGAATTGGAAATTTTCTGACTTTTAAACTTTTGAACTGGCTAGAGATAGTTCTTACGACAGTCATGATCCTCACTTTGAAAGGAGATCCTATGTTAACCATAAGCTATTTTTCAGTATTTCGTTATTTTCTGTGTGCATTTCGCTGTGGCTGCGGCAGGTCCATGACCTGCACCTTCCCAACTGTGGAGGGAAGGCTGTGCAGGATTTCCCAGCATTAGTCTCTCTTATTCTACATCTTTAAACGCAAAACCTGCAGGCCACTCAGTCATTATCTTTAGAGTGTTTACTCAATTCCCTCTGAAAAAATCACCAATTCGATACTGAGGCAGTTTTAAAATTAATGCTAAGGAATGATCTGTAGGAGTGCTATGAACCCAGGCCATCAAACGTTATCAAAGATATTCATAACCTCTGAAACTGAGGCTCTGATCTTTCCTTACGACTTTTGGCGAATATGCCTTCAAAGACAAACAAACATGCAAAGCTCAGGTCAGGACGGGGATGAAGCTCCTTACCTCACAGAATCAGGTCAGATGGTAGCTGTCTGCGTCTTTCATTATAAAGAGCTTTTTTTTCCCTTTAACTTCTATCCCATGCTTAAAATACCAGTGGGATTAAAAATTAGAAGTTGCTGTCCCATAATAGACCAAATTGACCTCTATATTTTAGCAGTGCTAGGATCGGTGTGCAAATGACATTGTTAGATCTCAGCACAATTTGGAAGCCTGCGTTTTGCAATAGCCTTCCGCTCTACCCAACCTCCAGTTATTCACCCTAAAATACAGCGTTTTTCTAAGCACGTCTCACACTGCTGCCATTCTCCTCATAAAGTTTCCCCTTCTTCATGTGTAGACACTTATGCAAATGCTAACAAGAAGCCCGACTCCATTTCTGGCTCCTGGTGAAGGTAAGGGCTGTGCCTGGAGTATTTGCTTTCTCAAGCTGATGTCCAATGGAGAACACGCTGGGAGCAATGGCACTGCAGGTCCATCAGGAATTCCTGGTTCACAAGGGCCCATCTTCTCGGTCTGGCAGCACGTTGCTGTTGCCAACTAAATACCAGTTTTCTGAGAGCATCGTGGTAGCATTTGCCGAGAGGAAGGCTCCATCAGTGAAGGCTCCCTCCAGTAGTTGTCAGGTCCCCCCCTAGCTGAAAGTTTTGCATCTACGCCTTCCCTGAGCCCTTGCCGGAATAAGCCTTGTGGAAGCCCAGAGAGATCGTTGGAGGTACCATCAGTCGGTGCCATCTCCTCCGCTCCTCCCCATGTTTCAAATGCCCAATAAGTAAGAGGGTTTTCAAACAGTTAATTCTCTGTCTCTCTCCATGCTTTGCAGCATTTCACAATGCTATTGTCATCCTAGAAGGCAAGAACGCAGAAGCAGGAGTTTCCTTTATTTTTGTAGCATCTTTATTTAATTCCCTCTATGGTCCATTTTAACTCCTTCCTTCCCAGCCAGTTGTTGCTCTCCCACCAGTCCTCCCTTCTGCCTGTGCTCCTTAACCCATCCCGGAGATTGCATCTTTCTTCTCTTGTGGTCTCCAGATTTTCCCTTACAAGCAGAGAAAGGGTTGGTGGGCTGGAGGTGAAGACTCCAGCCTGCAGCTCTGGAGTCAGCGTGGCTGATACCCCTTCCCGAGGTCAAGGGGGCTTTCTGAGGATAACGGTATTTTGGGTGTACAGATGCCTGGGTGTACCATGAACCGTGAAAGGACTACAGGTAGCTCCAGAGGCTGCATGTAAAGATACTTTTCCTGGCGTTCTCTCTTAAAAAAAACAGAAAAAAACCACAAAGCTTTTCCGTGCTCCAAAATGCTGTTTCACTAACTCCGAGCGTCAAAAGGATTTTATTCTTAGCCTTCTGTTTCGATCAGTTAATTCCCACCAGGGCTGAGGTAAAAATTGTCTGTGGGACACACTGTTCTTTCTTCTTATGCACCTAATGTTGCTGTGCTATTTTGGGCTACCATTTAAATAAAAGCCAATTTGACTAAAGAGCAAATATATTCTGTCAAATGACGGCAAAAGGGCAGAGCTTGGGAAAAAGAAACAAGAAAATGCAAGGCATTCATTTTTCCTTTGTACTTTTTAATAAAAGAAATTCTCTTGCAGCTTAAAGTGACACATTAAAAGATGTATGTATCGTGGCTTTTAAAAACACAATTAGATAACACCTTGTCAAATACTTATATTCGTTGTTGACAGCCTTGAGTACAATCACAATAACAGCACAGCTATTTCAGCATGTTTCTTATTCAGTTGCCATTGGCAGAGTCAGCCATTTTATAAAAATGTTACTGTTTATCACTTTAATCATCAGTCTACATCTAGTCAAAACAATAAGTCAGAAGGAGTAGTAAATTATACTTGTGCAGCCCTGATGAGTTTGAACTGTTTTGCTGAAATTAACTGCAATAATTATCTATTTTTCTAAAGCTGTTAAGAAGTTCTGGGTAAAAAAAAAAAAATTGGATCAATGAGGACTTGGCTTTTGCCTGTTTTATGAAAAAACTTTTTAGTAGGCTGAGAAAAATTCAATGCTGAGTCTTAGTTTTCTAAAGGTGAAAGAAAAAGCATGGATTTTGGCCTTTTTTTCTGGACTAGAGATGCGCAGAGGGAGCTGCCGGGTGGCACGGCTGCAGGCCTGGCCCCAGGATGCTGCGGTGGGGCTGGACCATGGGCACGCCGGGGCTCTCCTGCTCTCTGCCGAGCAGCTGCTGGCAACGGCGCTGGGGCCACCCTGCATGGATGGGTGCTTAATCTGTTCTGGGGACATGCTCACCTTGGTTATAACATTGGCATTAATTAAGAGTACTGATAGATGCTGAGCTCTTCTATCAATGAATATACGTCTTCTGTGTGTAGATGTAAAGCACGCTGTCCAGAATAACACAGCCATCAGGGTTCCCATCTCAAGGGTGGGGAAGGAGACCCTTCCACCGGACTGCGCTGGCGGGTGGTGGCAGGGGCTGGGTGCCTCTGGGCTCTGCCCCGCTGGGGAACGATGCTGCGACCATGCGTGCAGCCGGCATTGGCAGCGGGTGGGACCTCCCCGGAGATGCCCAGTGCGTGTGGTGCTCTCCCCACCCTCCTGAGACATGCTGTGTGCTAGCTCTAGTCCCTGCAGCACAGATCCCGCATGCCCAGCATCGGGCACCCAACCCGTCTGGTGACTAACAAGGGAGCTACGTGGCTGGCTGACTGGCCTGCAGCAAGCTCCAGCGGTACCCTGGTCACGTGACTGCTTTTGCTGGGACACCTCTGATGGCCAAGGCTACCTCCAGTTATTCCCCGTGGCTCCCTGTTTTGGCATAGGGCAGGGTTTAAGGGCTCCCTCCCACAGGAGAAGGTCCCACTGCCCCCGGGGGTGTGGGGCAGGTCTGACAACAACCCAAGTCTGGAGAGTCAGTTCCCTCTCATCAAAGCCTTTGCCTTTTTTTGCTTGTGGTTCCAGTCTTTTATTTCTTCCCTTTTATCAGTCTGAAATATTGTATTTGTCTCTTTTTGGAAGGACGTAATTATCTCTTTTTTTAGCTGGATCCCAACTTCTTAACAGTAATGTCGCAAATCCTATGAATGCATTTTATATGTCATGCATGTGTGTGATCAGTCAGGTTTTTAGACTTATATACCATAGACTATCAATATTACATTTGCTGCTCCAACCATGAGGCTTTAATAATACAGATCTAACTTTTTACTCTTTTACGAGACAAGGCAGCAAATTTAGATTCCTTTAATCACATGAAAAATGATGGATATAACTAGGGGATTGAATTTTGGAAACAATGCTAGGACAAAAGAGTTCCTGATGGGATTCTATAAATATTAACAAAGAATATTTGTCTTATCTTTTGCTAGCAACCATTAAGTATTTAACCCTATTCATGGAACATTTTTTGTGTTAAGAAAGCTTTAGCTTTTGTCTCCCCAAAAGGCTGTCTGTCTGTCTGCTTCTCTAATATAATAGTTATACTGCTTTGCCATCAAACTTTAATTGTGTTAATTTGATTTATTTGCTCTAATATAAATACATAATGATTTACTAAGTGGTTATTACAACAGTATTTATACAGATATTTATTAATTTCTTCTAATTACTCACTAAAACCCACATAACACCTGAGAAACCAAAATGTATGAAAACCACAGTCAAAACCAATATATTAATGTAACTTGTTCCTTGTGTGGGGAGCATGGCAGACATATTTTGGAATATGAAGGAAAGAAAAAGAAAGTAGTAAGCTTGAGGCATGTTGCCAGCTTTGCATAGGTGAGAAAATGTCTGGCTCTTGACAAAAGTTTATTTGCAGTTATTTGCACCCTGGATTGCTTTTTCTGCCTGATGCGTAAACAATAAATATCGCTTCCTTTCCCATCCCCTGTTTGGGCTTTCCTTGCTTTATTGCCAGCCCAGGTTTCCCTCATTACACAATTGCCCTCAGCAGCCCTACACCTGCCCTTGGGCAGCATGGCCAAGGTGAAGGTGTAGCTCTGGCTGGGCTGTATCCTGGGGTGCTCCCTGGGGAGGGCAGCTCTCCCTGCGTGAGCCGAACGGTGGCATCGAAGGGGGAGCAGCTGCCCTGTCCCCAGCTCCAGCACAGCTTAATTTCCCCCAGCTGGCATCGCCATCCTGCTGGGAACGTCACCAGACGGAGCTCATCAGCGTGTGGCAGCACCCGGTTGCTCTCCAGGCACGCTGTCTCACGCGGGGCTGCTGAGGATGGGCATGCGTAGGCTCTGTGGATGCCATGTGAGTACAGCCATGTGTGGGGACCAGCCCAGGGGTGCATCCAGGGAGCGTTTGTAATGCGCTTTGCTACAACAGGCATCAGGATCCAACCCACGGTGGGGAGAGAGAAAAGTAAATACATTTTGTTAGTGGACCTGTTTTTGCATTGTAGGATTCTGAAAACTGAGTTTAATTAAGGACAGGTATTTGAAAGGAAACTGTTAATACTTTTAGACTGAAGCTGAAAGATTTGTTAAATTCCTCCTGTGATTGACTGGAGAGCAGAAGGAGCTCTCCCCATCTTTCCTGGGTCACAGCTAGGAATGAGGAGGAATCTTTGTTTTGCCTCAGCGAGCTGTGGGAGCTACTTCAATGGCCAAAAATAATTTTGAGTATAACACATCTGCATACAACAGAATAATTCTCATTTCTCTGCTGACCCCCCTCTCTTCAGCTCAGGAAAAGAGAGAACTCATTTAGCTCCGTAAACGTAGGTGTTGTAATCATTAATAAGGAAAGTGCCAATAAAAAAAATCTGGTGATACTATAATGGGGGAGATAAAACACTGCAAAGAATAATTAGATGCTAGCATCAAAATACTGCATGAAACAAAAACAGTAGGGTGTTTCAGAGAATCAACATTTAAAGTATTTTTTGAATTTTATCTTTACCTGCACTCCTTAATCTTTTATTTTGTCTTTTGATTTTCCTGCTATGTACCGTGTTTCTCTTTTGTTTTATTTTCATTTGACTTCATTTTATTGCACCTCCCTCTAGCTTCCCCCACCCCTAAGATTTTTTTTATGTGCTTTCAGCTCTTCCTTTGTTAGTGCTGAATGCAGGTGTAAGCCTGTTGACAGATATTTAAGAGTCAGAAAAAAGTCTTAAATCCTAAATAGTTACGATCACAAAGCTGGGTGATGGGGTATGGGTCAAAGTGACTGGAGCCTGTCTTAGCTGGCTGCGTGGGATACGGAAATCCCAACAAGCTGTGCTGTTTGCCTGGTCGTCTCTTTGATCCGTATTGCGAATAGTTGTTGAGGACTGTGGGCAGATCCGGAGCTGTTCTTTGGGTGTATTTGGAAGGAGACTGTGCACACAGCAGCCGTGGCTGTCCGCGATCCTACACGGCTGTCCACCGCTGCCGAGAGCGGGAGAGTTGCTGCTGTCTTGGAGGTTAAACTTCAGCAAGGAAAAGAAAGGCTGGGAGGAAAGAGTGTTGGTCTCTCCAGGTTCATATGGTTTTGGGGGTTGGTTGCTTCTCCCTTTGGGGTAGTTCTAATTTTCTAGGGATTCTCTGCAGAGTGTGAGTGTGGGAAGGAAAGTTTTCAGAGCGGAATGACTCAGCGTCGTCCCTGATCCTCTGCCTGGCAGAACACCGGAGGCAATATTCTGGCAGGGAGCAAAGGAAGCGTGCAAACACCATGCGCTGCGGTGTCCTAACCAAACGCCGACAATTGCGTATCAGAGTTGGAGCACACTATCCTAGGATAAAGACAGGAGATGAGCAGTATGCAAACTGTATGTGGCTCCTGCACGACGAGTGCTGGACGGAGCCCCATTGCCCCTGGAGGGCAGGCAGCTGGGCTTACGGGCAGCACTTGACGCAGGACTCACATTGAGGTACTAGCATTACAAACACTCCCCACTTCTGAACCTGAAAATATCTATGTGGTGTACTGACAGACCTGTTACACCATGTCTTCATTCAATGGCAGTCACTACCTAATAGTATTTCTGATTAAAATGGGAATGGATGAACAGAGATGTAACGGGGACAATACTCTGAGTTTCTGGTGTTCGGTCAACCCAGCTCCAAGTCCTCACCAAGCAGTTAAAAAAGGATCTGTTGCTACAGAATGAATGTGGACGTACATATTTTTATCTGGCTGAAGGAGGAGAGGCATTCTGGGTGTTGTGTGCAGGCTCTAGTGCTGAAAATAAAACTCACAGAATAGGGCATAGTACTAATTAAAAACTTTGAATGGAAAAAGATCATCAAATATAGAAACCTTCTGAATATGCTTTTCTACATGCTGAATATGTTGAAACAAAGTGGAGAATTTTGTCTTTATGAGGCTCACATTTTTACTGTGCAGTAGATAAGAACGGCTTTCAAATAAATTAGAGTACTCTTTTTATATGCAAAATGTACGCTTTTTTTTTTTTTACTTCTTCAGTGGTCACCTTTAACAAGTCTCTAGGTTTTCCACTGGTTCCTTGGGTAGTGCTCTTATCGTTCAGTATTTATATTACAGTGGTAGTTAAGTCGTTATGTAACGGTACTGATGATCTGGGAGTACATGTAATTAGATGGATGGGAAGCACAGTGCTGCCGCTTGACAAAGGCATGGGTTTGTCTTGCCCTGCATGAATGTACCTCCCATCACCCTGGGCGATGATGTGACTGCGGGCTGATATTCCATAATTTTCCTTAACTGGGTCTGATACATTTTGTTTCGGATCTAGATTAAATGGGTTCCCACGTTAGCCTATGAGAGACGCTGGCAGAAGCCTTTGGGACTATGTCCTCTGGTTGAGGTGTGTGGAGGAAGCCTGCTGGAGGAGACCTGACCTGATGGACGGGGCTCTGGGAAGAGGAGGGGTGTGCCTGACCACAGAGAAATGCAGTCTGTGAGGAAGGATCTGTTCTTGGGCCACAGTGGTTATCTATTAAACCAGGGAGATGCTGTTTGGTTGTATGCTATAATACATGGGACTCAGTGGCACACAAGCCAGAAAAAATACATTTGGAGAATTGTCATTGTGGGGAATATGTTTTAGTGGCTTTTGGGGTCTGGCTGGAGAACCAGGTAAACCATGCTGCAGTAGGGTGGTGGGCCACCTAGAGTTAAAGGCCAGTCAGCAGCAGAAAATGCTAGGGATGGACTAACAGACCCTGAGCTTTGAAACTCCAGAGATTCCTGCAGGAGTGCAGACCAAGCCTTCTCCTTCTTTGCAGTGCAGCCTCTAGCTACGGTAAGAGGTTGTGGTATCCCCTGTAGCTACGTGTTATGGAATGGAAACCCTTTCTCTTGATCTGGTTATTTACATGTGCACTCACAAGTATGTGCATGAGTAAAATCTGTGGTCTTTGTTCTCTCCCATTTCAGTGACTATGTGGAGTTTCCATTGCCAGGCAGTGGGAGCAGCCTGTAGATGTTTTATGTACCCAGCACAGTGTGAGCATTTAGATCTTGCAAAGAGAGGTGAGGGAGGTGGAGAGCAGGGTGGTGTGGATGGGAGGTAGCCAGCAGAGCTTGGGTTCAGGGGTGCACGCGGTGGAGATGATGTGCTGGACTCCCCTGATCCAGCATGGGTTGGGGCTGAAGCTCTCAAAGTTGTGACAGGAGCTGAATATGCCCAAACTCTTAATGCTGAATTAAATAGAGTATCTAAATCATACCATCTAGACCTATGTCTGTCTGTAAGTAATAAACTTAAAAATTAAGATGGGGAATTCATTATACTAAAACTATCACCTGTTTCCTGTACTCCATTTTTTCTGGTGACTGATCTTTTCTTCTGTTCTCATCATGCTTGCTACATCTCTGCTGCATGCCAAATAGAGATCAGTGACTTTATTTTTAAATATGAGCTCCCTATCGGAGCTTGAATTTATTATCCCTGTACAAAAATCTCAGTGATAACTTCTAGGGTATCGGAACTCTCGGAACACCCAGACCAAAACTGTTAACCCCCTTGCAGAGCTACCCAACTCAGTTGCTTGATTTCCCAAAGTGCCAAGAAGCTACCACCCCGTTTAATTATTACGGTTCCAGAACATTGGGAAATGCTGATTTGTTTAACGTTGTTTCTGGAAGTAGTTGCCTTCTGGATTATTGCTAGGGAAGCGAAGCACTTCTGCCACAGTGCAGACTTCTGCCGAGGGGCCTCTGCATGCTTCAGATTAGAGATTTAATGTGGGACCGCCAATTCAGTCAATCTGCAGCCAGAACATATTATCTACTGCATAAATCACAGTGAAATGTGATTTTTGCATTTTCAGTGAGGGCTTATTTTTATTCCAGGCTTTAGACTGTGTACCGTAGATCTTGGGGATGAACCTGACGTAATAGGTAAAAGGCCAGAGCAAATGGAAGAGCCCTTTGAAACTCCCCGTCCAGCCGCAGCAGAGCTCCCATGCCGCAGGAGGGAGGGAGGCAGCTGCAGGCGGCAACCGCAGCTTTGTGCCTGCATGCCCTCGGCATACCTGGTCCTTTTGGTAAAAGATTGTATAATTCCAGTGCTGGATTTTCCATCAAGCTCCATCTAGTGCTACCTACTACCTGCTTTTGGAATGGTTTTCTCCGTGGCGTAGTGCAAGTCCGAGGCGAGAGTGGAGACGGCTGGCAGAGGGCTGGTGCCTCACCCACCGTAGGATGAGAGATGCCTGTTGTGCTTGCAGCACATTGCAGTTATCCCACGTCTTTCAAAATGGACAGTTTTCGTTTTATGTATACCCACCCATTTCTAAAGCATATGCTGTGGTCCTTTATTTTTCCACCTTTCTTCCCTCTGGGGTTTGTTTTGAAATTGCACTAAATCGGTGTTGATACAGTTTTCCTTTCAGTTATATCAAAAATAGCATTTTATCAGTCAGCTGATTTCTTTTCTTAATTGACCTAAAGTTCACAAAGTGTGACAGGGACATTACCAGGTGGTATGTATTTCATGTTATGATTTAAATTCCAAACTCTTTGCAATGAAGCACCATTGTCATCTGTTGCACTACGTGTGAAGCGAAGGATGCTGTCAGCCTTCTAAATAGTAAATAACAATCCGTATCGCACCCCTCCACTTACCCCTGCGGAGGTCACGAGAAGGCTGCAGAAACATGTGTATTTGACCTGTTTTTCATTAAAGGGAGGGAGCGGGGTAGGTGGCTTGGTTGGGGCGAGGCATTCCGAGCATGGCTACGCACCCTCTCAGGGTTCTCTGTGTCCTGATGGAGAACAGGTGCCGAGCAAATCCACTGCAAAGCCACTTAACATATAGGAACCCCCATTACAGATTTCAGGCTCGTAAAGCATCGGCTAAGGGGCTTACCTGGACGTCACCTCACGGGCAGTTTTTGCCTTTATTTATTTTTAATCAGTCTCCTGATTCTGGGTGCCTTTGCAGCCTAGGGGGGGAAAAATAAAGCAGCAAAATATTTCTGTAAAATACTTTATCATGCAAATTTTGCTTCCAGTTGTCTGTGGTGTCTTCTGCAAGCATCTGCCCTGGTGGAAGCCCTGCTATAAGCTCCAGAGGCAGATGACAATGTGCATTTAAGGGACTTCCCCCAGCCTCTCCCCCCACCAGACTGCTATTAACTCGGTTAAAATGTATATGACCATAGAATAAGCATGGAGTGTGGATGAGTAGGAGAGAGGGAGGACCTCAGGGCCAGGCAGTTTACAAACAGGCATCACAGCCACGCTGTCCTTTGCCCCCTCTTACATTTCTTATTACAGTACATTAAAACCCTTTGCTCTGTCAAATTGACAAAGGCAGCTATAAAAGGGGTCCTTTCTAACACACAGTAATATAAACTATGTTTGTACACTTACCACATAATCCCTAATTACTTCCATACTTTTATGTGTGGAGAGCTTTGACGCTTGCATTGCTGGATACTTAGTGAATGAAATAAAAATCAGAAATTATTTCTATATAAGCATGGGGTAGTATGCAGTACGTGGATTAGCTTCTCGGCTGGTGACACAGCTCACATTTCAGAATAAATATACTAAGTGTCATTGATCCACTAAGTGTCAAATAAAAAACTGTGACACCAACAAAACTCTCATATGACCCTGACATTCCTCCAGTACTTAAAGCAATTACCCTACTATTTAATAACAATGTTTATGAAATTGCTTTTTGATTGGCTATCATCTATGTCATACCTATGTCAATAATTCCCAGTGAATGCCTGCGTGTGACCTTTAACCTCGCTTTACAAATAATTTCCATTTCGTAATAGCAAGAAGACTCTCTTGGCAGTTGGTAATGGAGTCCTCCCATGAAGACTGAATCGCTCACTTTTTGATTTTGCTGCATGGCGGAGGGCGCAGCTTCCCCTCCTCCCCAAAGGGCTGCACCACTGACTCCACCTCAGCCCACACAGGACTCCTTGAAATGCAAACAAGATTGAGTTTGTCATCTTTTTTCCAGGAGATAGCTCCTCTGTCTGATAACCAATGCTGTGATGTGAAAACTGCCTGACGTTTTTCACAGTTTGCTGTTATCCCTGACCACTGTAGGTTATCTCAACTTGGGCATGTATTTTTTTGGTGTTTTCCCTTCACCTCTGTATTTCTGCTTTTTTAAAGAAGAGATGGATCTAAATAACAGATGAGAAATACAACGTTAAAGCTGTGGTGACGTGGAGATGGTAGTGAATTGTCCACGCTGTCTGGACCTGTGATGTTTGCCCAACAGGACTATCCCAACAGAGCTTAAAAGTTCTCAAGGTGTATTTCGGAGATTGTTTATTCACCTGACTTTGATGGAGTGATTTCAATATCAGAAATAGTATCCACTCTATACAACACAGTTGATGCACGGCACCTGTCTCTGATTCTTGGTCCGTGAACAGATACATGGACAAAGATGACTGTGTGAAAAAGCTTTGAAGTGCCCACTTACAGTTCTGCAGCTCAAGCAGGTTACAGATGCCTGCTAGAAGTCGTCTTCCCAAACACCAGAAAATCAGGATAGCGCTACAGGCACCATGTGATCCCGTTCCCATGGTTTGTTTCCCTAAAGCCATAGAAAATCTGTACACGATTCTTAGGAAGTATCTGAGCATCTCTTTTCTGCATAGCAAAACTTAGGAGCAAGTGCTTCTAAAATGCATTTTTCAGAGAGATACAGCTGTGTTAACAGCACGCATATGTCCGAGCCTGTTCATGACTTGACCACATGTGAGACAGAAAATGGTCAAAGAGCTTGGTAAAAGTTATGGTCATACCTGGCTTGCAGCTGTGCAGACCTAGTGGTTTTCTCCTGGTGGGGAAGGCCGAGCCGGATGAAAGGCTTGCTGAGGGTACGTCTAAGGGAGATGTCTTTTGATCCCGTGGAGGCCTGGAACCAGCTGAGAGGTGTCCAATCTGATTCAGTAAAACCTGCTGTACTTCAGTGGTTGGCCCTGCTGGGTGCCGAGTACCAGAAACCTCTCACTCCTTGCATGCTGTCTGTAAACAGCTTCGCAAAACTTTATGCCAGTGCTGCATGTGATAAAATCTGTACGGAATATCAGTACGGAATATCAGAAATGACAGAAAAAGGTATCCCACTCCTCTGCCTTCACCGAGACATACACAACCATCTGTGAACTTGTAGCCTTGAAGCTGGTGTAGAAAAAGCTTCCTGCTCTTGGGCTGAAGGTATAGATCCCATCTATTCTGCCTGTCGAGGCAGTGATGTGGGAAAAGAGCTCGGTGCTTGCAAAAGCCCTGGGATCTGGCACGGTTTCCCTGTTAAACTGCCCAGGGGCTGATAGGCAGCTATTGAGGAGGAGTGCTTCTGCGTGTGACAGTAAAACAGGTTTCATTCTGATTGATATATGGAGCTTGGAAGATCAAAGTTTGATGTGTGCGTGGTAATGTTTCGAGAGTGGTATTTTTAGCAACGATCCCCGCAGCACTCGGAAGGGAAGGCAGGCTGTGCTGCACATGTAGGCACGGCATAGAGAACTTTGTTTTCCATGTACACGTCTCCTAAGTGCACGCGGAAAGATAGGGAGTGTAAAGAAGAGCAGAGCGGTAGTGTATGAAGCGAGAAGGAGCAAGCAGGTCAACGTCAAAGGAAGAAGGGCCGAGTTTTAGCTCTTTGCTTGCTTCAATGTGCAACCTTGACCTCCTGCTAATACATTTTATTTCTGGAATATGCATATGCCTGCAGATTTGCTCTAAAACATGGTGGGTCTCATGCTTCACACTGACTCTATTTACATTTCCCAGTAGATACATTTTGTTTGTTCATAGGGGCAAGTACTACTTCTGATCCTCTTCTGGAAATCTGAGTAGTTGATGAAGCTTTTTTATCTTCTCGGTTAACTATTCTCCTAGATTGTCTCCTATTAATATGCCATGATGTGTTGATGTAAAACACTTAAATATTTCCATATGTAATAAAAGGTCAGGGATATTATTCTTTCATTGCCAAGAGTCATAGATCAAGTGCCTCACAGGAAATTCTACTCTTTAGAAAAATAGGAAGGTAAATATATTGATTTCAAGTTATCTGTCAAATTAGATTGAACCCTTTGTTTAGAGTATCGGGTTTTTCCATTCGAGAATGTACAGTAGCCCAGTGTGGCTCCTTCTGTGTATTTCTGGGGGGAGGAGGTGTGATATAGAGGCTGAGATTTTACTGACCTGGCTGCTTTCTTGCATCTGCTTTGACGATTATTGAGAGATGGAGAAGGTGTCTCCTTCCCTCCCCCAGCTGAAGTGGTCTCCCTCTCCTAGCACTCAAGAACTCTACACTAAAAACGCCGCATTCCCTGCCACTCCCCTTCCTCTCCACAGCCCTGGCTTTCCATGGGAAGTAAGCAATACCCTCTCGCTGCCAAACATGAGTCCACTTTGTGCCAGTACCTTCCTTTTACAACTTATAACATTTCTGAAAAGTTACAATTATCTCTGTACATATCAATCAATCATCAAACAGGCTGAAGTTACAGAAATCCAGCCACCTCTGCAAGAGGAGGATGCTACAGCTGTGACATAATTACATTATCAACTTAATTAAGGAAGTGAGTGAAATGAAAAAGAAAACAAAACAGCCAAAGAGAAGGCTAGAGGTGGGAAGGAAAGGTGGGATGGGTACCATGCAGAGGATGTGTTAAATTTAGCTCTAAGTGATTTAAAAAAGGATCTAACATATCATAAAAATCCCTGGGTTTTCATCCTGTGCTCCTCACTTCTGAACGCCTGCAGGGATGACAAGGGCTGGGGTGGGATAACACGACCAGCAGAAGGTGGGCTGATATCGAAGCCTCCGAATCCACAGCCAGCTGAACCATGCGCTAGGACAAAGAGCATGTGACTTTAATATGTTTGCAGGTTGGGGCTTCTGAAAATCTGGTTTTGCAGAATAAAGACTCAGCCCTGTTATCCTCGCAAGCTGAAATCCCCCGTTAACTTCTCTGTGAGTTTTGGGCACACAAGGGCTAAGGATTCAGGCTTCTAATCTGATTTTTCTCACCCAAATATATTAATTGTACAAAACCAACAATGTTTTTTCTAGACAGGATAACAAAAGCAGATCACATCTCAAAGTATGTCCTTTTTCTTCTGCGTTCAAATCCCAGGTACTTTTCAGTATCAAAAAGGAAGGAGGGGGGAAGTCTTCAAATCCCTTTATTTGATTTCAGCGTACGACTATGTTTAGTTTAAATGTCACCCATACGTAGAACAGTGGTTGCACCAGAGCAATCATGGCGAGATGTCTAAAGGGGTGTCAGCAAATTGGACAGGGTATAATTTTAGTCAATGTGTTCTTGTCTTATTTTAGTTCAACATCATTTCCCAGTTGCAATTCTTTTGAGTGACACATGGAATGCAAAACAACATAAAAGGTCTGCCCTGAGGCAGATATGTGTCCATGTAGGACTTTAATTATTCTTTTTGAATCATGTGTAATATGCAAGCGCAATTTCTTGCATGAAAGTCTGATGGAAAAATTGTGTATCACCTGTATAAGTATTTTTATGAAAATCCTTATATTTTTAGAAGCACTGACTTCAGCAAAGGTCCTTATTAGCCCATATACTCTGGATTTTTCAGGTGACGTTTGGGGTAGAAAGCAATTGCTCCCACGGTGTTTTGCAATGACATTTAAATCATTGTGTTTTTTAAAAAAGGCATTCTTTTATTCATTCAACTGCTGCGTGCTTAAATAGTACTTCCAACGCATGTGTAGTGTGCTATGCATCTAAGAATTTATTTGGATGTATTCTTTTACTCTGTTGCCTAACACCTGTAAGCTGATCCTGATCTTATTTATATCACTTTTATGCCAGTGTAACTCCGATGGCTTCATGGAAGCAAATTCTGAGTGAAATCAGTCGAATCTTTTCCTTCTAAGAAATAATATTAAACTGGCTTTTTAGGTAGCACTTGGTATATCATTTTAGATTAGCTGATAAAAAATAATGAAAAAGATGTGTCTGAATGAAAATGTGGATCGTAATGATGAAATATGCTTTTAATATTAAGAAAAAAAAAAAAAAAGAAGCTGATGTGAAAGCAAATTAAGGATGTCACTGCTACAGATTGTGGGCCTGGTTCAAAGGCTCCTGAAGTCAGTGTGCGGCTTTTGACATGGACCAGGAAAATCCTCCTGGTGCTTTGGGAGCTGTGTTTCCGAGAGCCGGTAACGGTCTAGGTGTGCCCGTACCTTCAGGGAGGAGAAAGCATGAGGAAATAGGAGGGTTGGTCGCTTACCAGGAGGTGGTAAAGGGCAACTAATGAAGATGAAATGTGACCTCAGAGTCCTCCATGCCCTTTGAAAACTGCTTTCTTGAAGCTCCTTCTAGAGCTGTATTTAAAAAAAAAAAAATCTGCAAACGTAAATGTTTAGATAGTCATATTTAAAAAAAATAAAAATCTGACAGCACTTTTGGCTGAAATTAAGGGAAAGAAGGCAGAAGGAAGGAGTTTCTGAATGCACTAATTTTGCTGCAGGTTGGACATAAAATGAAATGACAACTTGTACATGGATGAAACAGGCGACCCTGGTGCTCACCTGTTTTACAGGACCCCAGCACAGCCCTGCGAAGCTGGCTCTCACCGCCCCGGGTGCTGCCTTCTCCCCCTTGGAGTAATCCTCTTGTTTGTTTGGTCACTGCAAGGCTGTGTTTCTGGAGGGATATTTTGGTTAGCATAAACTCTTTGAAGACTGTGTGGAGAAAAGCACTAACCCATCCCAAAATCAGTGGGATAAAAAGCTCCTTGTTTATAACTGTTACTAGTTGAATCATTTAGATGGGATGAATTTGCACTTCCAGCCCTAAGTGTGCTCTGGTTTCCCTGCAAGTATGTGTTGTGGGGTTTGCATTGTCTGCACTGGGAGTCGCACAGAGAGCAAGGAAGTATTTTCCCTATCTTTTTTTCTATTATTTTATTATTCCTTCCATTTACCACGTGACAAACATGTAAGTAGAATAGCTGCTGGATTTTAATGATGAAAAAAGATATACCAAATACTCCTGCTTAAGAAAAGGTATGAAAGAGAAACCCAGAAAACAGCAGCTGAGATCAGGTTTCATTCGGCTGATTGAAAGGAGCGTTGTTTCGGCAAGTTCCGTTTCTTCCCGGAGTGTTTGGTCCCTCTGATGTACGGAGTTCCACTGCCCGCACCCGCGAGGCTCTGCTGGCCGGTAGCCCGCTGACTGGCAGTGACCTTGTGCTAACTGTCTGTCAGAAACGGTCACTCAGAATTCACTGGGATGAAAAATAAGCATTTGGTGCCTTTCTTTAGAAACATAATAGACAGCTTTGCTTTCACACCTCCTAATAGCCTTTTTAAAAATAGTTTCTCTGGCAGGATGCTTTTTTACCGCATGGAGCTTTACACGTCTACATTTTCCTGAATTTATTAGGATTATTTTTGTATTGTATATGTTTTTTATCTTAAATTTCCTGATGCCACACTGCGACACTGCCAGTTTAGCAACTCCAGCTGTTGTGAGTCACGAGGGTAGGCTGTCGGTGGCGACTGGATCACAGAGATGGGGAAATTTTCTTTGTGAAGTCAAAGTGTTAACCCTTTGAGGCCAGCTTTTAAGCACTACCTGTTTGCAGAAATAGCAACCTCACTGTCGTTTTCCAGGAGGCAGTCCTGGCCCCAGCTCCCACGCTTTAGCAGCCTCGGGTGGGCTCTTTTTTTCCAGCAGCAGAGGTGGGGTTCAAGGCGGTGATGAGACGTGAAAGCTCCTGTGTTTTGTTGGGTATATTTGGTTTCACCGGCCACCGTGCAGCCACGCAGGGAAGGGGCAGAGCAACTTCTCCCTCTGCGATGCCGAGGCCTTCAAATTCCTCTTGCCCTTCAGGAAAGGAGTGCCTTTTTTACAGCAGCCCAGTGTTATTCAATGGAAAGACAGGAACAATTTTAAGCTTCCAGGTCTGTATAAGCTCTATTGAGAGTGGAAATTAGTTGGGGCTCCCTGTGGCGTATGTGACTATGGAAGTTACAATGCTCATTTGTCCTGCTGAGTGGCTCTTGTATGTGCTTTACTGGCTGCAGAAGTTATTTTTTATTTATTTATTTATTTATTTTTTAGGATTGCAAAGATGTCCAGTGGAGAGCTATGTGGTAGAACTGAGAGTTGAAGCTAATCTTCACTCATGTAGCATAAAAATATCCTTCCAGAGATAGGTTAGGAAGGTTTAGATGTACACTGAGTTAATGCAGTTGCAGAATAAATTAACTATCTGTTGTGGCTGAGAATCAAGAGTCTGCATTTCAGGGTCTTGCAATGGAAAGGGGGAAAGAAAGAAAAATTTAAAAAAAGGAGAGAAGAAAAAATAATGCATGTGCAGACAAATCTCTTTTTTTAAAAACTGGATTAATGGCGCTCTGTCTCTTTGATTGAAGACAATATATCCGGCTTCACCTTTTTTTCTTTTTCGGCACCTTCGGTGAAGCGGGGCGGGTGAGGGAGCCCTGCCCGCGCACCGGGGCACTGACCACCTCCCAGGGGTGCTCTGACCCTGCCCACAGCAGCGGGAGCCACCAACCCACAGCTGGGTCCCGCTGCAGTCGCAGGGGACGGGCTTGTCTTCTAAAATGTACCTTGACCCCACAGGCACGGTATTGCAGGAGGCTGGGGAGCCGTGGGGCTCGGCGGCTGCAGGGCTGTGCGCTATCAGAACAAAGCCCTGAATTACGGCTTCCTATTGTATGCCAACATAGTGTCATTTAAAGTCTCAAACCAGCCAAAAGCTCTCACAACCTCACACTCTCCGCCACCCTGGATACAGAAATAGTCAGATCTTTTTGTTCGTGATTAACTGACTCATGCTTAGAAATCATCAATTTAAAACCCATTTCAGGCAAAGTTACTGGAATGTTCTTTGCATGGACATGGCAGTATATTTAAATTACAAAAAGTCCCCAAAAGGTGCTGAAAATATCCTTCATCATTTTCTGAGGATATAGCAAATTTGGTGTTAATTACAGTTATTTGCATCCCCTTCCCCCTCTGAAAAGGGTCTCTGAGAAGTAGAAGGAAATTTGGATACATAATGTGCACTGACAGCTCCTACAGTGTGATGGGGAGGGGCAATTTGAGACTGTCACAGGGCTACGCTCAGCTTCATAGAGATGGGATTTCTCTACATGTTAAAGTATGAGGAAGGCTAAATAACTCACAGGTGTCAACGGCACCAAAGAATTATGTGTGTCTGACCTATGAGAGAATAAATCTCATTTCCTGCTTAAAGCCATGAGACATCCCTTTAAATGCAATAAAAATTTAACATTTTCCCCTCCTAATTATCTCTTACAATTTTTTCAAATTTATAAAAACAAGATTTTCCAATTTTTAAGTATTTTTTTTTTTTACTGGTAGATTGTGCTCTTTAGTATCATTTTACATAATTTAATACAATTTGTTCCATCCATTGGTTTTCATGGAGATACAAGCTGTTCGTTTGTGAGAAAGCTGGCATAGGACTGAACGTTGGCAAAGAGTCACCTCCAGGAGTTTATTCAGATTTCAAAGTTGCATGGGGGCACCGGCCATTTTGAAGGAGATAAATGTTAATGTTTCTTCTTTTTTTATTTTCAATAATATTTATTTGTTGTTTGTTTTGATTGTTTTTTTTTAACAGTATGGTTGATAGCCTCTCCCTCCCCCCTTTCTCAGTCCTTGGCAAAGTAAGTCATTGTTATTTTGTCAGCTGAATCGCGATAACAGAAAATAATCTAAGCTTAAAAGAGCAGCTTTCTCTGAAATGTGCATTATTGAATGAAAAGAACACAGGTGTTTCTTAATTATTTGTGCAGAAGGAAAAAGTGACGCTGAGCGGATGTTCTGCAATGATTAGTGTGCTGAAGAGGAGAGGCCGCAGTAAGAGAGATCCTCCTCTCTCCTCCCCGTGCCGCCCTGTCTCACTCCTCCCAAGTGCCCGCGGTGGGGTGGGGAGGTGGACTGGGGACTGAGCCCCTTAGCCCTCTAGAAAAGTGCCTGTTGGCCTGTCAGGTATCAAGTAAAGCATTCCTGTGGCTGGGATGGGGTAAGGAATTTGGTGAACCCTCTCTCTGTGCATTTTTCTGGTTGAGGGGCTGGGGTCCTTGCCAGTAGCCTACCTGGAGTGGGTCTGTGCATCCCTCCCCAGATACACCAAACCTCTTGGCTGTGGTTTGCCACCACCAGAAAGGTGCAAGATGGGTCTTTTGGGCTTGGCAGTCACAAAGGCAACATGCCACCACCCTACATCCCTCCTAACAACAGCTCCGTCTTTCCATTGCACATGAAGTATTTTTAAACTGCGTTAAACAATCAAACATTTGTTATGCTAGCATAGATGCACATTTTGTGGAGGCTGGCAGCATGAATCTGATGTCATGTTTCTGAACGTGGACCTGGATCCACCACCTTGCAGGGTCCATGGGGGTTATGTCAGCTGGATGCTGTGTTTGGGTGCTTGGTGAGATGTTTCTGTCTTTGCCGTAGGTTTCTGTACCGCTCGGGAATGGAAGAACCTGTTTGGCTGCTGGAGAGCAGCCATCTCCATCCTGTGCACTCCTCCGAAATACCAAGAAGTGGTTATGGAGGATAAAACTCCTTATGGTTATGGAGGATACTAAACTGAAAGGGCACGGAGCAGTGGAGCTGGCAGGGTAGGGTGATCAGTGGAGGCTAGCCAAGACACCCGGTCGAAGCCTCGTCCTCCTGAGAAATGTGATGAACACAGATTTGTAATGATTCCAGGTCACCGGTTACCTGTGGTTTACACCAGTGCCATCACGCTTTCATATCGCTGTTAGGGACATCGGGGCAGGAAGGCTCGTGGCTGTCTTTGGTGGTGCCCCGTGCACTGTACCAACCAGACCCACATGTTGACAGTGCCAGGTCAAACGGTCCTGAGACAGGATCAAATGTCCCATTACACAAATATTGCTCAGGTCATTGAGGAAGACTGCTCAACGAAGTTTTGTTTGGTTACTTATCAGGGTGAAATAGAATCAAATTCTCAATTTTTTTACCCTGTGCCATGTGAAGTTGAAGTGCTATTTCCCAAATCCTTGCCACTATCTTCCAGAAAAGTGAAAAAAATTAGCTTCTTTATTTTTCCTTTATATTTTTTTTTTGTTTTAACAATCCCTGGTGCTTCTAACTGCTTGTAGAAAAGCTCATTCGCAGCCCCGAAGAAAAATCCTATATTGACTCCCGCAAGTACTAAACAATACATCAGTGCAAAGCCTCCTATGGGAGGAACTCCTTCAAAGACAAAATGCCCAAGAATATCCTGTGCTTATATAGCAACTCTCTATTCTGCATAGTGGTAATCTCTCTTTTTTTTTTAATTTGTTTCTTTTTTTTTTTTTTCCCTCTTTCCTGAACGCAGTTTCTGTCAGTTTTGCTGCTGATATTTAACCACCAGCCTGATTCTGGGACTCCTCTCAAATCCGGTACGGAGCGTGCCGTGTCTCAGTGGCCCTGTTGATCTGATACCTTGCGCAGTCAGGGAAGCTTTCTTTTTTTCTGTTCTCTGGTTTTGGTGCTTTTTGTAACCCTATCAAAGCAGCCATGAGCCTTGTTCTCTCCTCTCCCTGGCCATCTGCTTGAAGCATCTGGTAATCAGGTGCAAGCCCCCACATCCAGAGCATTCATGCTTAAATTTGCAGCTACCTTGCCACCCACATTGGCTTTTGTTATGCTGCCAAGATGTACCTCTTTGTGTGCTCAATATGAGAGAGTCTTAAATTCCACCATCAACCCACTGAAATTGTGATGGGCCAGGGTGACATTATCACCTTTGAACACAGATATGTATCAGCCTTCTTCCATTTTTCTCTGCTAGAGTCTCCAGCTAATCTGCTCCAATTGCTCATCGTACCCAAGCCATGTGTGTACTGCGAAGGTATGGCTTTGAGTTGCAAATAATTTCTCAAAGAAATATCTCTGTCTAAAACATGATGATGCTTAATGTGTGCTTGTCATTTCTGAGATTCTTCTTATATCCCTTTTTCCATCTGAATAATCTCTGTGTATGTGTCTCCATATAAGAGACAAATAGAGTCATTGTTCTGCTCCATATTTTAATTCCATATCTGTATTTTAGGGACATTGCTGCCTTCCCAACAGACTGACTAAGTATTACAAGCTGCCAAATTTAGGCTTTTGGAGGTGGCTGCAGCTGAAATAGCCCATTGAATTTAAGAGCAGACAAATAATTTTGTCAGAAACACCAAAACCAATGACCTTGAGCACTATCCCCTGTCCCTTACAAAGGGGTCGCAAAAGGAGAAAAGCTCCGCTGCTTCTCCTTTGTCTTTCTGCAGCCCTAGATAAGAAAAAAGAAAAACATCTTGACTTCTGATTTTTCACCACAGCATAATCTTCATATGTATTCAATCTGTTATAGCAGAAACATCAAACTGAAGCTCTTCATTGTCGAAGGACGTGGAGCTGCAAGGTATTTACTAGCTGCTGCATTTGGATGGAAGGAGTGCCCATCTGTTTGAGCAGGACTGGTTTGATAACACAGTAGGACTCGCAGATAAAAGTCCCAGGGTGAGGTGAGCTGTGGTTTTGGAGCCGCCTGTTGGGTGCTGAGCTTGGAAGGCCCCTACCACCTATGACGCGTCTTGTGGCCCAGAGTGCCCAAGCAAAACTGGGAACCTGCTGCAGCAGACCTGGTGTGCCTCCCACACCACCCAGGGCAAGTTGACGGCCTGGTTTTTTCTGGCCTCTGAAAATCACTCATGACAGGCTTGGGACATGCCCTGCCGTGTCCTCAGTGGGGTCTGCCTGGCTGAAGCTCAAGCTTGCTGCCTTTGCTGCACACCAACTAAAGTTTCTCAAGTTCGGTGTTGCAGTTTTTAGTAAATATGATGTAGCATTGATGTGATGGTCCCGAGGTGCTGGCTGCATGGTGTCACGGGAAGTGTGCTTAGGAAAGGCACTGAGAATGGTGGCGAAGAAATGCAGTTCCAGAATGATCCTAGAAATCAGACCTATGGTACAAGTATTTTCCTACATTGGTAGCTGAGACTAGATTCATGTGTGGAAGGGAGCTGGTAAAACACCAAATAAAATTGGCAGCTGTCTTTCATTACTTACTGCAATTAATGACATGATGTTCTTCGTATACCTAATTATACATGTTTTCTTTTTTTTTCTTCCCAGACTGCTTATTCACTGTTGGCATCTTCCATTACACCTTTTTTTTTAGTGCAATATTAAAAAAAAAAAGCCATAAATAGCTATAATGCTTTTTTAAAAAAAAAAAAGTTTAAGGTTGATTAAGAAACAGCTGCCTTTGGTGTAATTGCTCAGTGAAGTTCTGAAGTATTTTGTTTGTAGGGATAGCTTCTCAGCATTTGGAAAAAAAAATTCAAAGGTAGAGAAGAAACCTGCAGCATAGTTGTTTAAAATATTCAATGTTTCACCACCTTACTCCTTTGAATAATTTTAAAGATAGTAAAGCTATAATTGGGTTTTTTGGACCCATTTTTGTGTAGGGTTATTTAGGCTTTTTTATTAATTGATTCCTCCCTGGTGCTCAAAATATGAACTTGAGCAGATATTTGTGTATGTGAACAGGACGTGTTACAACCGTGTGTGATTCCTCATGTTCGGCACAGCGTCATCGCCCATTCTGCTGTCTGTAACTGCACCTGCACTTACAGATTGCCCAGACAATGCTGTAGCTGTTTGCATGTGTGATTTTCACAGAATATAGGAAAAAACAGTAAAGGCATTAAATATGGCTTCACAGAATTCTTTCACAGAAAGCACTGGAAAGCCTTTATTGGTTATTGCAAAAGTCAGAAATAAATCCACAGGGACTTTTCTACAAATGGGTAAAATAGAGGAGTTATTTAGAAGAGGCCTTATTGGCTTGAGTCATGAAGCTGGCTCTCTCCGAGTGTTGTGCCGTAAGTTTAGTGGGAAAAGTTTGACAGCAATTTAATTTTCATTGACAAATACTGTCATAATATTGAGGGAAAACTGTATCAACAGTAGTGGTCGATGCTCAACCAGTCATATGGACTGGACGAGCTTACCATATGCTTAACTACAAACTTCTCTTGGAAAGCTCCTTTAAAACACTTGACAAGCTTAAGATACTAGTCAGTAATGAGCTTGAACAGAACATGTGAAGTTTTACATTTTGTGTTGAAAATGGATTAGTGTTGATGTGTTTCCTGTACAGAAGAGATTTGTATGCTGGTATCTGTGTAGCTACAATGCCTGTGTGCATGTCTATAGCCTGAGGTTCACCTAGGCAAAGGAAACTTAAAAGTAAAAATGCAAAAAAAAAAAAAACCCTGCCAAACATCATTTATTTCTTCTGCACACAGTTAAAGGTGAGGATATTTTCATTTATGTTGCACATGCAGTGTTTGAATTTGCAGTTTCTAGTAGTAATGAGAATGCCAAAAAACACCGATTGAGGCAACCCTCCATATTAGCATGATAATTATTACAGCAGGTGATAGGTCTGGGCTTTCATTAATGTGCAGTATTACTACCTTCTCCTAGCAATAAACCTTTTCAGCTGATCACTGCCTTTAGCTTTTTTTACTGTGAATCTATAGATTTCTGTCTATAATTTCACACAGTCTCTGAGTATTTGAGCTGGTGTCTGTCTCCCTGATGGCAGGATCAAATCGGGTATCCGAAGATGCAAATGCTTCATCTTGCATCTTGATGTTGTTTTGTGGCTCTGATTGTATCCACAATTAAGGAGTCTTGGTCTGAATGTGTCCTGTTTCCCTCCTCATCCCTTGGCAAGATACTGTGGCACACAGATTTCAGCTCCTGCCCTTTCTGTCTTTTTTATTATTTTATGCATTTGGTCACACACTTGCAGACATACCTAGGCATATGTATATATATGCTTGTGTGTATTTAATGTATTTTTGACTGTGGCCAAATACTGCACCAGGTTAGAGACTCAGTTAGATAATTCAAACAGAAGTCTGACCTGATTCTGTCTTAATTTGCTATTTTTTGTTAGCATTGAGCCATTTGTAATTTCGCTACATGTAGAGTAGTTCAGTGATGAGCAAGTTTAAACAATATGGAAGGAATAATGTATGCTTACATGAAAAGCATATACAGCCTTTCATTGCACTTTGTATTCGGGAACCATTCTCTTTTTTTCAGTTTTGTTGTGCTTTCCTCTCTGAAAAGTAACTCTCCTCATTAGAAAGAATTAAAAAATAGCTTTAAAATTATTAACAGAACATAGCAGTTTCTGTGGGTGGGTCAGCCATGACATATTTTCTTAGTGTAAATATTTTGAAAAGTGGTTTTATTTTCAAGGTTTAGTGTTTTAAAGATATTTCTTGTAGAGCAAAAGTAAAATTAAGCCTGACTTGGATCCCTTTACCCTTCCATAAATCAGTCGTGACTTCTGAAATGGCACTTTTACAGATCAGATCAGAATAAAGTTCAGTTTTTTGTTGGTACATCAAATCTCCTGCCACTAAGTATAGTAACTGCCCTTTATTCTCCAAGCAAAAGGAAAGGGTGATCCCCTTGGTTTTCTCAAGTCATTGCTTTTACCCACTATTCATCACTATTAAATTTTATTTCTTTTCTACAACTGGGATTTAGACTGCTTGGCCTCGAATTAGACGGGTCTAGATGGTACCATCTGCTGAATGCTCAACAGCTACTAAGATTCTTAGGTTTTTTTAGCATGGTTTTTTTTCATGCATTCATCTGACAAGGAAACGAAAGCAAAAATGGTGTCCAGCATTATTCATTTTATCAGTTTGGCAACCAAAGCATATTGGCATGGGTACATTCCTTGTAGTAAGTGCCTGAGAGAACAAGTGTAAAGACAGCTTTGAAGCTTGCCGTGAGATCCCGTTTTATTAGCAGAGATGCGTGAATCCACCTGCCACAGGCTGGAAATGTTAAAAAATATCATAACCTGGTGGCCTGAGATGGCCAAAACAGCAACCATAGTAATGGTGTGTTGGCCGTGGTCTTCTCCTGGCATGGTGCATCACTTCTCTGCATTATCTTGGAAATGTTCATTGTCTGTTAATGTCACATTCCTTACCTCTGCTGGATCACCACTGTAAAATCTCTTTAGAGACAGGAGAAGGCATGGGCATCTCAGCGGTAGGTGGGTGCCCAGCCACGGCACTGCCCTTTGGGTACCCCACTCCCAGCACCCCTCCTGCAGGAGCAAAGCCTCAGCACCCTCCTGCAGCCTCCCCTGACAGACCACTCCCATATCATTCAATACTACCCTAATTCACCAACAAGGCACAGAAGAAAAATTCCCACCATTTTCCTTTGTCTGCCACTAATGCAAGAGCAGTTCTTCCAAAGAAACCCGCAGAACCCTGCTCCACAATGCTGCCAACCTGGTGTGTCACCACCAGGTTTTTATTCATCCTGCTTGAAGAGAAGCATTTATCAGATGGTTTTGAAACCTCATTTTGCATTTAAAAGTGCAATAATTGGACCAAAGGCAATGTTGGTATATGCTTAAAAAAAAAAGCCAAACGAAGATCATCTTAGGTAGGGGGCTAAGTGACTGTGGGAATTTGCTCTTAGATGGAACGAATCCAAACACTATCGTCATGATCTGGGCTGTTTTGGGTGCTTTTCAAGCATTTATTTGCATTGATACGATCAAACACGCGGCTCAGAACAGATACTTTAAACTCAACGAAATGAATGCAGGGATTCACTGAGGGCAAATCCAAAATCGTGTCTGGAGCTTTGTGTCTCCTTTTTAACAAGACCTTTTCTGTGTTCACTTTTTAAATGATGACACCATACCGGGGGTTGTCATTCAACAGATTGTTGGTTCTTTTAACAATTTGTTCAATGGAGGAGGAGGGAGTAGAGGCAGCTATATTTGTCGCTACTGTTGTTCAGTAGAATAATTGATTTTTCCAGTTTGGCAACCAATTCCCATTTTCTGCTGCTTTATTATTTCCCCCCCTCTCTTAATGTCTTTAACAAAAGACACTTTTGCCTTCCAATTCTTAATAGCAATTTGCAGTCGATGCTTTCTTGGTTGAGGAAACTGGGTCCAAGAAGGAACTCGTGATTTGCTTCCTGGCTTTCAGGGCAGCACCCACAGACTGAGCCTTGCTGCATCTTTGGTGCTGATCCAGCTGGGGGGAGCAGCCTCCTCCTCCTCAAAACTGCCTTGCTGTGTGAGCATCCCCACCTTTCTACCCTGGTAACATAGGACTTCTTTTGACTCCACAGCCTTAGCAGTTGTTTTACAAGATTTACCCTTTATCCTTTTTTTTTTTTTTTTTTTTTTTTTTTT
>Ga0065711_1003308_pt1 | contig 42185 bp, 22 predicted proteins | sample Hoacrofraction12_FD_59098 | JGI IMG/M metagenome (GOLD analysis project Ga0065711, IMG submission 59098) | Hoatzin crop microbial communities from Cojedes, Venezuela - Epithelial fraction 12 v2 (version 2) | ecosystem: Host-associated > Birds > Digestive system > Esophagus > Crop | place...
GATGCTGTGAAAAGGGTGTTCATTATTTCTCCACAAATATAAGCAATGAGCGTTTTGGGAGATCTAGGGCTGAGCTCTATTTTGGAACAGGCCCATAGCATCAGTGGGAGCTTTCTGTTGGTGGGGTGGAGGACTTTGATTTCCATCAGAGCTGTGGGGTCTTTTTCCTTATTAGAAATAATGTATCGCACTCCGTTCTCTACTACATCCATTGATGCAGGACAAAGGCTGTTACTTACAGCCAAGCTGGGCTGTAAGTTTGTATTTTTTTTTCCCTTGAAGTTATTTTATGATCCAGATCTATAAGAAAACAGCCAACATGTAATTCTGCACTCAAAGAAAATGACTTTTTCCCATAAATGCAATTTAGACAGTAATTGGAGTTAGCAAAGCTTTGAAGGTGCAGCTGGAGAGAAAAGTAGAGTGCCATGTAGAAGGGCGTAGTTGAGTAAAAGAAAGCTTTTCCAGAGGATATAGGGGACCTGGAAGGGGAGAAATTGGCCATGAAACCTTCCAAACAAGGCCAGATTGCAAGTTTACTGCAGTCCTCAACAGCTTGCATTGTACTAGTGGCTGGAGCTCAAGCTGATGGGCCAAATTTTCCTCCCCACCATCTCTGTTGCTGAGCCTAATGTGCGGCTTATCTGTAGCTGTATGAGTGCTACCCTGTTTGCTCCTGGTGGTGTATATGAGAAGGGTGACTGAAAGCAGAGTTAAATTCCTTGTATTTAGATACTAGCTCTGTCTGAAAGCCTTGAAGATCTACAGATAAACCCTTCCTGGGAAGTTAGAACAAATGGAGAAAATGATGCGCAGGAGAGGTCAAGTCACCAGAGCGAGATGACAGGGTGAGAGCAAGGTCCCAGCCAGGAACCTCCGGTTTGCTCCTGACCGCAGTGCACGCTGTCTTTCATCCCGCCTGAAGGAAGTGGAAAAAATGATTTCATAATCCTTTGTCGTTTGGTTGGGTATGCTGGAGGTCATGTGGACAAAGCCATTTGTTCAAGTAGCTTCAGCTGAGAACTCCTCACAAGCCGTTGAAATCTCACGGCCTCTCCTTCCTCAAAGGAGTAAAGTCCTGCATGCAAACGAAACACGGACGCCTCCTTCCCCACTTCATCGTGGGCGCTGACCAAGACCTGCTTCCCTCTTCTCAGCAGTGTCTTATGTATCTGAGACATTTTGCTGCCTTTTCTGCAGTATCCTTTAAGCACAGTGGGCCAAGATGAACTAAAAAGTCATCTTTCACTCTGAAAATTTTGAATTATTGCAGTTTGTCAAACTTTTTTAAAAGCAGCAGCGTTAATAATATTTGATGCTTTGGCGGTTTGGCCGAGTCCCTCACTGCTGGTGTTGTTGTTGGTGTGTCACTGTCGGTATTTTGTACTGAACTATCTAACAGCTGTCTTGGCTTCCTTCCCCACTAAAACAACTGCTGCTTCACAAAGAACACAGATAATTTTGTCTTCCTTGATATTAACAGATCAAGAGAGGCCTTTGCCAATACAAACTCATCTTTTATTTTTACAGTCTGAGAGAGACCCTTGGTAGAATTTGTTGTTGTCTTTTATTCTGTACTTGGAGACTAGCTGACATCTAATCTTTTCATTTCAAGTGATGCTGAGTGGGTGGGACATCTAGAAGGGGGATAAAAGTGCTCACAAAAGAATCAAAGTCAAAAGGAAGCCAAAGGCAAAAAAAAAGCCCTGCACAAGGCACCAAAATGAAAGGGCTTGTTTAAAGACAGGAGAACAGTAACAGCACAGTCTTCATCTAGGTTTTAAAAGGCAGTAAGATGAGAGACGCTACGCTGAGATGAGCGTTCATCTCCTGCCACGTCCACGAATTCCATGCTTGCGTGTGGGAAGGAGAGTGGCATCACACACCAAAGGGAACTGCTGATGCTGGGAAGTGCTGATATTCCTACTTTAAAAGCCCGAGCTGGACAAAGGTCTGCGGTATCCACAGCAGGCCATTTTCCTCCTGCTCTATAAAACCTCTCTGTGTGGTGGCAGAGGTTTCCACCACGGAGCTGTTCACGGTACAGAGTCTGCAGAGTGGGATACTGGGTCGTTACCAGTGTCTCCAGCAAGAGTGAAATGCAAACCTGTGGATGGATGATCGCTGGGCTTGACCGCGAGCGTCTGGTCCCAGCTGCAGTCAGTGGCAAGCATCCTGGTGTGGTCAGTGGTTTAATGCTCAGCAGGAGGCCAGGGCTTGGTACTTGGTACCTGCCATGGAACTGTCGGTGGTGGAAGGTTAGGGGCACCCACTGTCAAACGGGAGGAGAGAGTCCTTCCAGGTGCGAAACTGCTTGCTTCTGTGATCACACTAGGCCCAGTTTTTAGTAGATTGTTTAGTAGTAGGGGTGAGTTAGAGGAAAATTTTAAACTGGAGTTAATTTTTGGGATGTAAAATAGGGACAATATTTGCTTTTTAACGCTATTAACAGCAAAACTCCCATCAAATGCATAGTATTAAAGGGCTCATCTTCCAGAATGCCCTAGGGGATTTTAGGTGGTGAATCTCCTTGTGATTCAGAGGTGACTTAGGTTCTCTTAAAACTCTGCTAACCACCTTGAAGACTTACCTTGTGATAGCTGCATGCTATTCATTTCCAGCAACTTGGTCTTTAACATACCTTAAGTCATGCATTGCTAGTCTGTCAGGCAGAGCTAAGGTCCTTCCCAGAGCACTCGCACGTCTGCCTGTTGTATCACAGTAGTCTCAGCGGTCACAGAGTAGGCTGCCATGGCTTCCTTTCACCTGTTCCTGCTGGAGTCAGCCAGCCAAAAATGCATTGAGCTTTCCAGATGTTTCCCTAATGTCACGTCTGTGCAATGAAAGATCAGGATCTCTGGGTCTGGCTCATTTGGACTGGCTGAAGGTAACCATAGGTTTCAGTGCCCCTTTGGCTTTACAGCAGTTTTTAATGGACTTGATTGCAAACTGGACAGTTCAGGGGGGCAGGAGTAGCAGAATAAAGAATTTTTCAGTACCCGGGGTGAAATCCTGAATTTGAAGTCAGAAGGGTGAGAATTTCACGCAGTCTGATTCAAATTTAGAATTCCAAATTCAGGGCTTGGCCTTGCATACATATACATGCCTTGTCATGCATGCGTACATACATACATACAGAGCCCCTGGTCTATTTAACCGTGAAGGTTGCCTCTTAGCAGAGTTGGTCATAGAGTATTATTTGCTTGGAGTCATGATGGAAGAAAAGCAGCACAGCAGTGTGGGGGAAATCTGCTAGTTTCAGAGCGGTTAGGTGGGTAAGCAGTAGTACTTCTCACTCCCTTACTCCCACAAGCATAATGAGCTGAACACGTACTATGAGTAATTTGTTTTTAAGAATTGAAATTGACCCGAGATTAGAGCATCTGTACCATAGTTAATGTGTTGCTGAAGAAACTGAAGGCTCGTCACTTGAATTTGGGGAGGTGGCTGCATTTCTATAAAATGTAAGAAGATGAAATTATATGCGGAAAGGATCTTATGTGAAAGATGTAACAGTTTATTTTTAAGGGACTCCCAGAGGGCAGCTGGACAGTATGGTATACTATAAAAATCTATAGAGATTGCAATAGAAAGCATTCTACCCCTCTTCCCTTACCCCAGCATCTGTCGAGCAATTCCTATTTATTTATCAAGCAACCTCAAGGATTTCAAGCCTCACAAATTATGAATGTCTACCTGCAAACAAAAAAGCCACCTATTAAACCGGTGGACTATTCAGTGAGATGTTTTCTTTTATGTTCGAGATGTGCCTTGACTTACTCTAATGATAGCAGACTGGCAGAGCCAACAGTCCCTTTGCATTTCTGTGTTACCTACTTCTATGTGTGTAATCCATAAGTTGTTTCTTCACATCTGGTGTTATTTTTGCACGCCTGGTTAACATGCCCACCTATCAGATTAATATTTATTTAATGACTTGTGTTAGGTAGCAAATAAGCAACATGTAGATCGTGTGATGTAATCTGTGTAAAGAGTAGTATATGTTAGCTTAGTCTGGTGGTCACCGTCAGAAAGTCACCCTCAGACTGCAAATACCACACCAAGCTGTGGCAGAGCTGTTTTTTCCTCCCACTTAGAAAAGAAAGCTCTTGTGATAGCTTGCGTACCAGCGCAGTACTGTTGGCACGTTGTGACTCTTTAATGGCTTTACTATAAATAAAAGCAAAATATCTTCATGATGTAATTCCTTCTGGAAATACATTGGTGGTGGTTTGTTAAATGGATGTTTCGCAGTAAGGTCAGGGTTCTCTCCAATATTTGTGTGATACCAAGTGCTTGAGGTTTCTCTAAGGGCTGTGCCAGATGGAAGAATTCATGAGACTGCTCTTCTGCCTCTTCTCTGGGGGCTGTGTCTGGTCACAACCCAGATGGCCTCCAGGCAGAGAACCTGGATGGAACTGGAGACCTGGCTCCCACACCGTCTCTGTCCGGAAGTCCAGGGGCAATGAGGTCCAGCCACTTGAAGCTCAAGCCTCTATTCAAGCAAGGGAGTTTAGACATGGCCAAGATGCTTTTGTTTCAGCACTTCACCCCTCAGGAACAAAAAAATGCTTAAGGGGAATTACTGTCCCATCCTCCCGCACCGCAGGTCTCAGGCTGGTCAGGGTGGACAAAAGGGAGCTATAGACAGGACCTGGGGAGGGGAGGTGGAATAAAGAGACACAACATCCGTGATCTTCTTGCCCCTTTCCTTACCACTGTAAATCCTGACCTCGGTGTGTTCACTCCCATGCCAGGTTAACCCTCCCAAGGGCTGGTTATGTGAGCACAGGATTCCAGCAGCTGGTGTACAGGGCCTTCCCACCATTTGCCATTTCTCCCAGGCTTCAGTCCACCTGGAATCACTAACTTTGTATTTCCAGCTCCTTGTATGTGCTAAAACTGAGTGAGCTGCTGCTGGTACAGCCCTACATTGAAATGGATATGCCCTTTTAAAACTTTTTGCTTGGCTTTCAGGTTCATTTATAAACTCTATTTCAAGTTTACAGTGGAAGCACTGACATGGTCTCTGCCGTGGTGGTCTGACTGAGGCACAGAAGGCATAGCTTTGGATAAGCATTGCCTGAATAGTGTGTCCGAGCACATTTCAGTGCCTAGTCATAGAATCATGGTCTTTCAATGGTATATAATAACTCGGGTTTGTTCATTATATCAAATGCTTAGGCCTGACCTTTCCAAACTGCTTGCATAAAACACAAATCTTGAGGCTTTATAGAGCTTAGAAAATTATTTCTAAGTTGAAGGGAAGCAAAAAATGGTAACACTTCAGCTGGAAATAGCAATAAGCAATATAATCATTTCTCTTACCTCAGTAAATACTCAGGTGAAGCAACAAGTTATGATTAGGTATACCTGTTGATAAGCACGCAGGTTCTGGAGAGTAATTTTTTTTTTTAAACACCTTCCAGGAGTGTAAGTTTGCCCTCAAACCAGCAAGATCCTAAACCCCTTAAGCGCATTCAAAAATTCTCCTGCAAGTCTGGGGTTAGAAACATTGACTCATGAGAGACCTTAAAGGTTGAGTGGTTTGAAAAAGGATCAAGAACTCTTAAGTCAAGTTAATTAAATACACTGAAACCTCTTTCTTCCAAAACCTGCTAATCCAAACGACTTGGCCAGCTGAATGGCAATGTGTTATCCCCTCTGCCACTCCTGCTGCCATGGCTACATTTTGTCGAAAGTCAAAACTTCGCCTTTAAGGAAAAACAGAGAAAAAAAAAAAAGCCATGCTCTGGTATGTCTGACTACATACTAATATTAGCAAGCGTAACCTTGAAATAGCATCGACATTCATTAATCTGAACACCGTTCTAGTCCAAAAATGCTCAGATTACTGACGTTCACTGCAATTTTCTTCTCCACGCCACTATCAATAGCAGTCTTAATACCAACCTTTGAATATACTAATTGCCTCAAACTGCCTTTAGGCAAATAAATAATTCTGTGATGCAAGATGAGGAAAAGGAGCTGGGTTTCTGAGTAGGTTAACTTGGACATTTTCCAGTCAGCAGATACGTCTGTACCCTCATTTAGCTGTTTACAGATTTTGTGCTACAGGAGTTTGGTAATGCATTTTATGCCTATAGGTGGAAATTTAAGGCAAACTTGGGCACTCTGGGCTGTTCTTCAGCTGGTGAAGTCATCGTAGCTCAGTGGGAATCGAGAGCTCTTCCAGCTGACACCAGCTACTGCTTTGGGAATCTGTGAGCTGTCTCTGACCTCAGAGCTCAGCTCCGTCTGTGAAGTAGGATTCGTGGCTCCGTACGTACAGTGAAGGTATGAGGAAGTATTCCTTGTGAAATTAAAGGTTGCAAAGGAGCATCTCTTCAGCCTCTGAGAAAGTGAGAGCACATCCTCGTAAGATGCGTTTGCACATAATGTAGATTTTAAGAAAATGCTAATTGCTACATGGTGTGTTACTTTGTCTTCAGAATGCTTTCACTCAGCCTAAGAAAACAATCTCTACTACCTGTGAAAACAAAATTGGTAACTTCTTATATACAACCATGTTTGTCCTAACTGGTATCTGTGAAGTAATTCTAGACATCCACATATAGAAAGTTAATTTAGGATTTTAAGAATTATTATTTTTTCCTAGTGCTCTCTCAGCACCAGCTACATAAATAGATCCAGAACATAGCTAGTAAATTTAGCAGGGGCAGGCGGAAGGGACTCGGTTGTGTCTGGGTCAGCTGTGGTTGATGTCCTGGCTTTACCACGGTGGATTCCTCAGGACGATGACAGAGCCCCGTGCCCATGTGCTTCACCGTTCCTTCACAAACAGAACGTGTTTGCTGCTGTCACCTGCCACTTCCCCTGAGAAATCTCAGACCTGGTCAGAAGGGACACAAACTGTCCTTCATCGCTCAAATTTCTCTTAGGAGCAGTAAGTCCGTCAAGCATTATAAAAAGGCTGAACAAGATAAGGAATGCATGTGGTATTCCTTATGATTTTATTCAATGCACTCTGAAACAAGTTTGTGGTCCCATTTTTTTCTAAAAATCTGCAAACTGGAAGACCTGATGGTTTCGTTAAGCTATTTGGCTTTGGTGACACCGTGGATTGGTAGGCTGTTTTTAGAAAGTACACTAGGTAAAAGTACACTTAGTAAAGTGTACTTTAAATATAAATTGCCAGCTTCTCTATGCAAAAAGAGATAGCAACTGGAACTTGTCCTCATCTATTGTTTCCTCCCTGCAGTATATAAAAATTATGAGGTGCCTTGTTTCATCAAATGCTTCTTTCTGATTTCTGCTTGCTGATTTTCGTTCTGCGCTGGCTTTTGAGTCTTGCATCCCTAAAGGGGGCATCATAGGCGGTCATGAGTCACTGTACAGGAACTAAATGTCAAAGTTGAAATAAAGTTTACTGCCACAGTTGGTGTGAACAGTGTGGCTGGCGGTGTGTCATTCTCATAGCATGGATGGCTGGGCAGGGGAAAGCTAGGTTGCCCCCCTCTTAGAGGAGAGCATAACTCGACAGAGGTGTCGCCGAAAGCATGCAGCTTCTGCCTCGATGATCTTCAAAACATACATTCGAGGGATTCAAGAGACCGTGAAAACAAGCGTGGTGACCTGAGAGGGTGTGCAGGGCAAGGTGCCCTCCGAGTCGAGAGAGCTGCCCCTGTGCCACGGCGTGATCCTGCGGCCGTGCTCGTGCCCCAGCAGTATGGCCTGTTTTCCCAGAACAGCTCCATAGGGATAACTGAGGACATCTCAAACTTGAGGTGCCATCCAGACTGCAAGGCTCTGCTGGGCTCTATCCTGCGGCCTTACACTGGAACAGTATGTGAAAATTGTCTGCCTCGGGTCCTCATCTGACCTTCTCTTAACAGAAACCACTACAGCACTTAACGGGGAGAGCTAAAGGATTGTGGTAGAAAACTCGACCCTGCTCCTGTGTTAAGAAGTAACACTCGAGACAATTGTTCTGGCTCATTCCCTGCCCTACTGTCACCCCTGCCATCACGGGCTCCCCTTCTTGCAGCTCATGGTGTTCAAAGTAGCAGAAGATGGAGGAGTCGCTACGGCCTTGCTGGTGACAGCAGAGACCGGGCTCTTTCTGCTACTGGCTTGCCCAGGTAGCTTGGGTAAATTGCTTCAGTGTGCTAAGATTCTGGTTTGTCTTCTGAGAACTGTATAGGCTTTTTCTGATCTATTTTGAGATCAATGGCTGAAGCCTGGTGTATCACTATGAAGTGCCATAAAACATAAAAAGATAAAACATGAAAATTAAAAACAAGAAGCAGAAACAAAAAAAGTTGCACGAATTCCTTGCTACTTAAATTAAGACTTCTTGGGAGCAAGGATCATCCTTTCTGAACACTGAGCAAGTGTCGAGTGGCAACTGTAAACAGCGATGGTTTAGGACCGTGGTTTTAGGCTAGGTTGTGCCACTGTGATGGGAACTCAGCACCTTTGATTTCTAGAGGCGTTAAAGGCACACAGCTTCTTGCAGTTTGAATATTAGGTTTCTCTTTTTTCTTTTCTGGCTCTAAAGCTTCATTTCCATTCAGCAGAACTCCATAAATAAATAAAATAAATTCAAAAACCCCAACAACTGACAAACTGCCCTCTTGGTATTTTTAGGTCTTTTATGGAACCTTGTTTATAGAATGTTATTTATAGATTTTTGATATGCTCCCAGCTAACCTGCCTTGCTGGCTCTTTGCAGAAGCCTTTGCACTGCCATAGTACATAGCAGCACCCCTGTAAGTGTCAGCATTCCTCTGCAAGTTGGCACTTCAGCAAGGACGTGCTAGGTACATGACCCAGCTCAGGAGGTACGTATTGTCCTACATAAAGTGCCAGTGCTGAGCCTGTTCCAGTTTTATGAATTCCCATTGCCTACATACAGCTTCAACATTATTGTAGACAAGGATTCATTCTTCTCCTAGCTTGTGCCTCCTGATCATAGTCTGTAAGGCTTCCTAAGGACAGGAGAGGAAAACCGAGAGCAGTGCATTGTGGAAGTCTGAGTCTGTGGAATGAAATTCAGAGCAGGAAGGAGAGTCCGTCAGTTGCGAGAGTTCCCCAAACCAAAGTCAGTTGACCAAATCCTTTGAAATAGGAATGAGACAGGGTACGACTCACGGTTGGGAAGCATCTTGGTAGCAGGGACTTGGAGGACGCAAATGCTAGAGATCTGTGATTCTGAAATGTGTTCTAAATCTGGTCCTTCCGAAGATCGGTCGCGGCTGCGCATTTTGTACTGGTTGTTTGCTGCTTTCTGGGACTAGGCTTGGGCCGAGTGCCCCTGGTCTCAGCGAGCACGCAAGGTGCCAGGTCAGAGGCTAAGCATTGCTGACTTGCAGCAGCTGCAGCATGGCTTGGATACTGTCAGGATATTCTGCTTTGCTGTCAGACTCTGAATGTCACACTGACTCTTTGGGTACTTCTGGCCTAAAAGAGCAGGGTAAAACGCTTCTGGGACCGAGCCCTTTCCAGAGACTCAGCAGGAGTCAGCTGTCACGACACCTAAAAGGCTGGAAGAGCCATGACTAGTGGTAACAGGGGTTAGGTTCAGCTGAAGGAGGCACGTGTAAGAAGCAGCTTTTCCCAAAACTTGAGAAAAGGTCAAAGCATGTGGAACTGGCATTCTGGGACAGTCCTGCCGCGCGTAACTCATGTAACTCTATCCGTATGAAACCATTCCCAGCTTTCAGCTCCTGTCCGGGAGAAAGTGAAACCGTTTCAACTCTAAGAAAATACCTGGACATCACAATTACCTTACGGTAGACTACTTACACTTTCACCTCTGTCTCATCAGGCCCTAAAAATAACTAATTTTTGTCTCCAAAGTCTTGATATCTCTCCAAGCTGTGCTCTTATTGCTTTTGGACCTCCAACTCTTGTGAGTCATATCTGCAAATTACATGAGTCGGGTTTCAGTGGTGACCATCTCAAATTGGCTGGCCATTTAAGGTGGAAAAATTCACCATTAGTTCAGGCGTTTTTATTTGGTCTATGTCTTTGTGTTGTGAGTCTTTGCCATTTCTCTTTTCTCATATTTTTTTAAGTGTAATGACATTCAGTTGAGCGTTTGCATTCAGGGCCATTGTAAGGAAAACTTTGCTCTGCGGGCCTTGGAGGCGTTATTACCTTGAGATGTCCTTAAAACGAAAAAAATGAGTTTGAAGTTCTCTGATTTACCTAAAATCAGTGAAGTTTGCAAGTAACAAATCATACGAGGAGCCTGAGTAGGCTTTGGCAAGCTGAAGGGCACTTGGCCAGCCAGGCTGTGCTGAGCAGTGGTGATGAGGATGGACAGGCAGAAGCTGAGGGAAGCACGCAGGTGCCTCCAGGTGCTGCCAGGAGTTTGCAGGGACACCGAGACAAGATGCACTTGCCATGCGGAAGGTGACACAGGAAACATTACGTATCTCAGAGCAGTGGCGGGGAATGGCAAAGAACATCCTCTACGAGCTCAAATTTACAAAAAGGAAAGTGTGTTGTCAGCTGCAGCTTCTGACAGAATGAGGATTGTGGGTTTCTGCATTCAAAACCAAATTTCTTTAAATTGGCAGGCAGCTCCTAGTGCTAATGTGAAGACTTCTTCCAAACTCTGAGAGAGGGAATTTACACCACGCTGAAACCGGCAATGAAATCACGCTGCTTCCTCCCCTGCTGCAGCTATAGCCTTTGTACCGCGCTGAACGTGTCTGCTGCTCCAGAGCAGACGGGGGACTGCTAATGCTGCTTGTCTGGAAGAGCTGAACGTAACAGAAGACAGCTATTCAAAGGCTACTGCTGTCTTGCGAGTGATTTATGGCATGCAGGAAAGATTCTGATGTGTCATGCTGCAGGGGGAAAGGAAAGCGGGACCGGGGTCATGAACAAAAAGGAATTTGCTTATCCAATTTCCGTCTCTTTCTGAGTTTGATTGGAACTCACAGTTGTCAGGCTGTGTTTAAGTCGCGTCTTTACCAACGCCTCCTTAACGGCGGAAGGTCAAAACCAATTATTGTTTTGCCTCCAGGGACTTTCCTTCTTCAGAGAGACCTTACAGTGGATAGTCTTTAAACCCCTTTCCTTCCAATTAGGCAGCAAATTCCTTTTTTAGAGGGTTTTTCAGGGAGTGGGGGGACAGTAATCGGGAGACTGATAGATTTATCAATAGCCTTGAAAAACAAAGCCTGTATGTCTCAGGAGGCTTGAAATCTAATTCCTTTCAATGACTTTTCTCACTCTGAACTTTAAATCTGTCATTTCATTACACAGGGAATGGAAAGCCCCTAATTTTCCCAGGCTACAGTTTTCCTCTGTTTTTTAACCCTCTAATACCATGTGGATCTACGCCTCTGACTACCTGGTGTTTAAGTTTTTCAAGTGAGATAAAAATGTTTAAGTTCTCTTTTTGATAGGAATTTACAGCTTTATGGACTGGAGGCAGTTGTGGGAGGCTGCACCTCTAGTCTGACAAGTAATTAAAAAGTCTTCCAGATCTTCAGAGTGGAAGGGGAGAACATCCTGAGACAGATTTTGACATTTTTTTAAATTTCCTTTCTATTATAGATAGGCTGGTTTTCAGTTTTATAGACAGTATCTCCTTCTGCTCCAATCCATTGATACCCACTATAGCCTGTGTCAGTAGCTGGCTTTTTTTTAATTCACATCTGTATCACAGGCTGCTGTCATTCTTTTACCCACTGGAGGGGTTAAATATACTGTTTCCCCTGTATTTTCGAATGTGCCATTTGTTGTGGGAGAAGTAGCCGCAGAGCAGACAGAAAATAATACCTCTTGAAAGAGAAAATCCAACTGTAAGGTCAGGGGAGGGAGGCTGCGGAGGAACAGCAGGTAGAGGAAGCGCTACTCTGGTATTGCAATTGGTACGAGATGTTGCAAATATACTTTGTAATTGGTGTTTGTAGCAGGGTGAACTGGGAAAACATAGTGTGAGGTGTGAGGTGTAACCACTGCACTTCACCAGGTACTTCTGTATACTGTCATGTTTAGGTGCCTGAGATTACAGTGCCTACCTTGTAGGCTGCTCCTGCAAAAATGCGAGATTGTGCCTAGTAGTAAAGGAAGTCTGTGTTTCAGGAGCTGGCTGATGTGAGACCCTTGAGCAAATGCATTCACAGCTTCACTGAAGAATGGCAGAACTATGATTATGTGATTATAGGGCAGCTGTGATCTTGTGGACTGAGAATAAGGACTGGAATTAGGAGATGCGAGTCTTGTTCTTGATTTGCCACAGTCTGTTTTGTAAGATCCTGGGCAGGTCACTTGCAATGCTTTGGCCAGCATTCGATAGACCCATTTTAGATGTTTACTTTTGGAGGACTCAAGTCACACCTTCGACTGTGTTACCCACAGAGGGAGTGTGGAGTGACTGGCTCAGGTGCTCAGGTTTCCATCCTAGATGCCTACATTTAATCAGGTAATTCCCATCTGCTGCGCATAATGGGGCTGAGGAGTGCCCTGTTGGTCAAGATATTATTTACAATTGGTTTATAAAGGGTTAATGTGTTANGAATGCCTCNATCAGTCATTACATACAAAGTTGAATAAGTCTAGGGGGTGCTGATAAACGACTTACAATTTACTGTTCCTGTCTGCAACATGCATATACCAAGGGTTAGCCAGGTATTAATCCTTTCTAAAACATTTATAAATACAACTTGAATAGCGAGTGTGGCTGAAGTACTCCTAGGTATGACTCTGCAAGCAGAGGAGCAGCGTACTGTTTTCCTTTGACACGATGCTAGCCTTTAGCCCTGAGATCGCGTCTGGGCAGACATCACAGCAGCAGCGCTAAGAAATATTTTATTGGTTGAAAAGAATGATTCCCTTCTTACCCAGAGTAAAGAAAATCATCCAGATCTAATAATAACTTGCTAATCATGCCCCGCTGGACCAGCACAGATAGCGCAACGGAAATTTCCTTTTCAGCTGCTGGGAGAGCCTGTCCCCAAGGAGGGCTTTTCTTTTGATAAGGTGTCTCTCCTGTCCCGCGCTGCTGAACCAGCCTGAATCAGCACGTCACCATGTGAGTGCAGGAAGATCCCGGTCTCAGCCGCTGAGTCACATGAATAACTGGAATATTTCTGCAAAGCAGAATTAATTCCCAGAAACTCTTCAGGCAGATACCAGCAGGCACATGCTTTTGCTCCAGCATTACTTTACAGCTCTGTGATGCAGTGGGAAAGACACTGTTGATATTTTTAATGGAGATAAAGCAGTTTACCTGGTGTTAGAGTGTTAAACCTTACAAGTTTATTGCTGACACTCTTCTGCTTCCAAGAAGATTTAAGAATAAGCCACGACATAATAAAGCTATTAGGGTTAAGCTCAAATCAACTGTGCAGTGACTCAGAGCTTGTAGTCCTTTCAAACCAAGTGCTGGGGGGAGAAGCTGCTTATTATTAACTATTGAGTAGCTTGTGGTTCATGCAGACTGTTCAGCCAGCAAAGATATGTAACGAAACTCTCTGGGTTTTTTGATCTGTTATACGTTGGCAAAAACATCCCAGTTACAAGAACAGCACATCAACAGTGCTGAGATTCTGGTTTAGCAAAGTCCATAGACTGCATGCTTGAAATTTGGGCAGAGATACGAAATTCTCTGTAGAANCTTTCAGTNCTAGAACTTNCAAAGGCTGCCGGTGTGTTAAAGAAATGAACACNTGTAAAACAGGGAGCTGAATGGAGAAGGCTCTGTAGCAAATGCAGAATCCAGATATTGCTCCAAAAAGTGGACCAGGGTGTGGGGGCTGTAACAGGGAGACAGCATGAAAGAGAATAACAGGAAAGCAAGTAGAGGGTTGGTGGTTAATGAAAACTTTGAGAGTTTTTCCTTTTAAGCAGTATTTTATGTTGTCTGGCCAATAGTGATAAGCCGACCAGGCACAAAGGGGAATGAAGAATGAAGAAGAAACATCACTTGTACTTCCACCTGTTGCTCTTGAATATATCGTAAATGGGTACAGGATAATCTGCTCTACAGTCCAGCATCACTGATAAGAGGAACTGATTACGTGGCTTTTATTTCTGCCCTCTCTTCATTGTTCTAGAATATTAAAGTCAAAGTTTGTGCCATTTCTCTACAAAATGCATCAGTCCTTCAGCAAACCTTCTGCGGTGTTACTCTTGACCTATTATTTTCAATAACCGTCACAAAAGAACATGAGATTTAGAAGTTCAACACAACTGGGAAAGAGTACTGAAGAGGAGCTCTAGGGCCAGCGTTTAGAAGTCTGAATGTCTACGCTTTGCATTTTGCCCACAGATGAGAATGGACCACTTGCTTGGGCTCAAAGGCGGTACCTTTTCCTGTGGTGCGTCTGAAATGAAAGCTCACCAAACCCAAGCATTATTTCTGACATCTGTTGCTTGTTTGGATGGCAAAATTTGCGATAATGGTCAGAAGAAAGTACACAGTCCAGTAGCCATGGAAACCTCATCTAGTTTTTTCCTGTTTCTTTTCCTACTTTTTCTAGTGAATGAATTGCTGCAGAGTCCAGCTGGATGGCAGCCTGAGAGGCTGCAGTCCTCAGCCACAGCACAGGGCAGACCTAGTCAAAAGCAAGGAGCTTTCTCTTTGCATGTTCTCACCAAAGTGCTATTTTCAGTAAGCAACTTTTTTTTCAGGAATAGTTCAGCGCCTCAGGAAGAGTGACCATTCATTCCCTGTTGTCTCTGGCTATGGCTAGAAAATAAAATAACCCAAACACAAAGTAGCCCATCGTGACTCATGCCCACATGATCCAGCTTTTTTCCCCCATTCCTGCGTCCCAAGCAGCTGGCCTCATCCAGACTGTCTCCTGAGAACTGTCCTTGGCCTTCGCTGTCCCCAAGGGTCCCCAGGCATCGTCTGGGAGAGCACTAGCTGGGACAGGCTGGTGCCATGCCGGGGAGTGTCCTGGCAGATACACAACTTGGCAGGGCAAGGATCAAACTTGTGCCTTGATCCTTCTGAGTTTACAGTATCGACAGACCCTCCATGAAAGCTGTGAGCAGGGAAGGCAGGTAGTGCCAGCGGTGGCTTTGGTTGTGTGGCAGGGACGCAAAAACAAGGCCAGTGCAGTCTTCTGCTCCAAATGCTAGTTTACGGAAGAACACCTCTCAAACCAGAGAACCCACAGGTAGAACAAGGATTGCCGGGGTTTTCAGGGACTTTCTGAGGTCATCTGGATGTTTTTGCGTGGTACCTACAGCTATAGGATCTTGATCCATTCTTGCTGCGTCGAGATGCCACTGCAACTCGGCTGCTAACTTTTGGCATACTGCTGTGCAATTAAGGTGGTTTAAGCATATTTCATACGGTCTAGATATTGTGCAAGTGTTTGCAGTGATGACATGTACACTTCATCAACGCAATGCATGACAGACATGCTGTCTGCTGCCAGTAAAATGTTTCTCACATTTGATTTGTGCTATCGTGTTTTGCAACAAAGAGCGCTTGCATGAGGGCTCAGTCCAAGGATTGTTGGTGCTTAGAGCAGCTTTCCTGTTAACTTCAGTGGGTTCAGTATTAGGCCCCCAACATTATCATTGTGACAGCAGCAGCGATGCTGCTGAACGTGTTCAGCAACTCTTACAATCACTGCTTTCAAAAAACTATTTGTTATTTTGAAGGGCTGGCCTGGTATGATTTTCTGAGAATCCAGTCGGCAGGTTCACCCAAATGAAACCAGTGTGTGGTTTCATCGTTGTCCTCAGAAGGAGCTCGAGGAGTCCTAAAAACTGCACAGCTACTCTGTGTGCTATCGATGCATGTATTTTGTAGCTCCATCTAGGAACGATTAAACAAATATGTAACAGGGTTCTGTTCAGTTTTGCCTCTTACTTGTTTTCTCCTCAGACAAACAGGAGGTTGATAGCAAATTCATGATTTTAGGGCTACATGGTTCAGACAATAGATCTGGCTGAGCAGTAAAGCTCAGTTTATGTTCCAAAATGGAGCAGGACAGGTATTTATTATAGGAAAGCCTCTAGAGTGCAATAGTTACTGGAATGCTCTTCCTATAAAATTTTACAACCAGTTTATAGAATTCCACAGAGAAGATTGTCAAGATGAAATCTTTATTATACTTCAGTCCAAATCTATGTGCGGCTTCTAAATATCTGTAATAAGTGTGCATCTAAATGGACTTGTCCCTGGTCACATGGGAACTGCGTCATGCCAGAATTGATATCATCATTGGATTATCCTACTTGTTAGCACTTTGAATCTTCGTAATGCACTTTGAAGTCTTCAGAGGAAGAGCTTCATGGGAATATTTGGAGAGCCTGATTCAGTTCTTAATTGGACTGACTCATGTTGAGTCACCAGGAGATCCATTAGCTGCGTCTTTAAAATCCGACACTCGTGTTTTCAGAGGACTGTGAGGAAATCAGACACCCCCAGCTGCTGCTGAGGCTCCTTAGGGTTGGCATATCTACTTCCATTGTACATTCTGGAAAGTGCCCATTTCTGGTCCATCAACCAACATAGCCCTGGCTGCCAAGCCAGCCGCTTTCTGTGTTCTTCTGACACCCAGTTGTCCAGCTGCTTGCCAGGCAGCTTTTGAAAATTATCTCCTACTCCCTGGGATCAGCATCACTGGCATCTATTACGCACAAAGAGTTCACCACACCCACACCTTGCCATAGTGGAGGAAGTACTTGGCTAACAGAAGCAATGTTAAAAATGCAAGAAGCGTTTTCCTCTTCATTTCTAGGAAAGGCTTCTTACTCCATAAATCCGCTCCTTGAACAAAACAGCAAAAGGCGGTGAGTAAGGCACCTGATGACTAAAATAATTTAGGTTGTGGGAAGCAGCAGAATTTGATGTTGAATAAAAATCCGAGTGGGATTCATTTCACCTAATTTAAGCCATCTGAGGTTAAGCATTCAGTCTAAACAAGCCACCCAACTCTTGATCTGTTGTCAATGGGGACAAGTAGGTACTCTGAGATGGTGACTCATCCTGTCTGTCTTCATTCTGCTGGGCTGAAATGAATCGCCCTTTGAAGTTGCTTCCTAATACCACTTCCTAACATTTTACAAAATATGTAGAGAATCTGGGGTGGGTAGTTTAGCATTGCTGATTGATGTTAGACAGCTAAAGTTAGGTAAGGTAAAGACTAGCACCAATACATTGCCATGTGCAAAGGACCATATTTAATAAAAGAGAACACTGTTTATAAAGCTGAAGTCTGACTTGTATGAAAACAATCGTGGAAATTGCCTAAACTGTATATAATCAACCAGACATAACTGGTCTTGGAAACAGTCATACTGGCACTGACAGACACACGGATGGGGGATAGAGCATCTGCCTTTGCTGGGCAGGTGTACTGTGGATGCTAGCAAGTTTTCATGTCACCTTGTTCCAAACATGCCCATGTACTGAAAGTGTCTTAGTAGCTTTCTTTGTCTTTATATGTGGCACTTGTAGCAGCTTTTAGCTCATCACCACTCCTTTTGGGGTGGAAAAAAGGGAGGCATCTAACCTATGGACCACCTCGTGAATCTCTGCCCTATAAGGCCCTTCCCTAGAGGAAGACATTTGCTTCATTCTGTAGCAACAACACCACAGAATGGATGACAAATAAGAGAACAAGCAGTTCCAACTATTAGCATAATGAAGGGAAAATAATTGGGCTACTCAGTCATAAAATTAAACTTTGGCAAACTTAGCCAAACCCACGTGTGTGTTCTGGACCCACTTTATTGTACTTCCCTTTGAGGATCCAGAGAAGGATCTGCAAACCCCAGCAGCATTATAGGGCCGCTGAAATTACCATCATGTAGATGCAATTTGGGCCAAGATTTGCAAACTTCTGATTGATGGAGTAAAAAAAAAAAAAATCCTTGCAAGGTGTCTGCAGAACTGGGGGTAAGCTACTAATGTACAGCCTCACCTGAGGTGTGATTTTGCTTTTTCGTTTTGATACAGTAAAACTCTAAGAAAAACATCTCCTGACTTCGACTCACTAAAAAGACTCTACGAAGCAATGTAAGTGATCTGTGACAACTCTCTCTGAACAGAAGAAGGTTTGACTTGAGAGTAACTGTGGGCAATTAAATGTTGAATGTAATAAGAAGAATATTTCCTTTGTGTTTCTTACGACATTTCTTCGGTTAATTATATCATGCATCTAATGAATATGTAAAGCATGCTGCTAAAAATGTGCCACTTCTAAAATTAATAAAACTATGCCAGAAAACTAGATGTGTTATGAATAATATGAGAAATGTTGCAAATAATGATGACTGTGGAGCCAACGGGCCTACTCCCACAAGTAAAAATTATCAGGCATGAATAAGAATTGCAGGATGACAGCTGTAGTACTTTAAATCTTTGAAACACTTCACACACTTCCACCCTAGAGACACCTTGCAACAAAAGAAGAGGAGAGACGCAGGCCCTGATCCTGTGCTGTTACGTCAAACAAGACCTTTGCCAATGACTTCAACAGGTCTAGGATCAAGCTGTATAATTTGCCCAGGGCTGAACTGGATGTCAGGGGCAGGATGAGCTCAGGCTTCTGCACTCCAGCCCTGTGCACTGTCCATGAGAGCGTACAAGCACTTACATAGTGTTATCTTTTAGCGTGGTGGTGACTGTATAAATCACTCCTGCCTTTCAGTTTCATGTCATTCTAATGTTAACAGGGCTCAAAGTTGAGGAAATAGCATTGTCCCTTACAACCCAAACTATTCTATGATTATATATGTATACACACATACACATATATACTTAAGAGCTGGATGTGATCTCCTTTACCTAAAACAGCTTGTGGACAATGAAGACTAAGGCTGTTTTAAGGCTTTCTTTCTGATGGCCACACTTATCCCTCCTTGGATCCTGGGAGAAAGAGTAGTAGAGGTGAAATACAGCTGGGGTAGTAAGGGCTGAAGCACACCAAAATGGAAAGGCGTGGGGGACAGTGTAGAAGTTACTGCTTTTTTTTCAGAAGATGGCCACATGCCTAATTCTGGAATAAAACCCGTGATGTGAAAGCCGAAGGGATCAGCAGAGCTAGACAGCAAGGGGAAGGGGCAGATTTCAGCGTCCATTTGGGGCCTATTCCTGCTGTTGTATCACTTGGTGATGTTTGGCATCCCAGTGCTTGCAGATTGTTATTTGGGAAGAAAATCGGTTGGGCTGACTGACAGGACGCTGGATACGTTGTCCTAGGGATAACATTGGCTACGTAAGCTGAGGACTTGAAGTAGACAGCGTGCTTGCATTTTGCCCACACCTGCACATGCGTAACTTCCACTGAAGCTGCTGACACCTCTTTGTGAAAAGGCTAAGCGAAGCCCCAAGTTATTTCGCTTTGCACTATCAACATTTCAGTCTGAACTAACAGCTGTATTTATGAGGACCAATCAAGCCTGATTGAAGTCTTTCAACAGACATTACAGGGCTTTGGGCTGGGCCCTAACAAAGACCAGATTTTAAAATTTATTACCATATTGCAAAAATGTTCTACATTATTTACTTATTGTTGAGTAATATTTGATTTTGGAAACTTTTTTCTTCCTATAGTAGAATTAGAAATCTGGAAAACCATCGTTTTATGAACAGGACTGCTAAAAAAAGCAGTGACATATACTGTAACTTCTTAAATTAGAAATTAATCTATCAAAACCCCACAACGATGGACAGTCAAAGAGAAAGATGTGTCAGGAAGGAGAACCAGGCTTTTCATGGGTTATATCCATATTTTAGACAACGGTGCCTTGTTGCTCTTTTGTTCTTTGCCAAATTTTCCTTTTATCCTGCTTTAGTTACTATGCTCAGCTTTCTTGAAAAATAATGTATGACGTGGAATGATACCTTAATGGTTAGAAAGATATTTCAACATCATATCTTTGTTTGTGAAGAATGTCCTTAAAAAAAGGTAAGTGCTGCTAGGATTATTTTAGCCAAGTTTTCTAAGGAAACAAAACCTACGACCAGTATGTATGTGGCAGTCTGTTATTCCCTTTCTAGTAATTCTTGATGGTTTTGGCTGATATCAACCAAATTTGACTGGGAAGTAGAGGTCAAATACATGAGGTTCCTACAGATTTTGTGCAAATAGCTGGCCAACTAAAGGATAAGAAGTCTTCTTAATGTCCCTTATGAGGGAGACACAAACACAACCCCTATATCAGAGACCATATGGTAAAGGCAGAGTGGGAAGTAGGTTTCTTTCATCCCAGTGCTGACGGAACTACTTAGAGAGCAATGAGTTCATCCCTCTCTCAAAACAAATGCAGCCTGTTGGCTAATTGGGTGACTTCTGCTTCGTGAAGGAAAGGTGCTTTTCAGGGGGCTCTAGAGGAGAAGGTGCCACCCCATACTAGTGAAGACTTTGCACATGGAAAAAAGTGGAGGTTTAAAAATTAATGATCCAACTGAAAAGGCAGAAAGATACAGCAGTGGCAGGAGAAGGGATGAGAGAAGGATGCTGAGAGATGATGATGGGACCAGACGGCTGGGCAGTACCTCCTCCTGTCTGGCTGAGCGTCGGGATGCAAAGCTTCACGGTTGTTTCAGAGCACGTGAAAAAGCAAAAGGATTAAGTAAAAGAGGTGTCATGTGCAGAAGAGGGAGTGAGGAAGCTGATCTTGACAGCTGCCTTTCTCTACCTATGCTGTCTCCTTTTAGAATTGCCGCACAATAGAGATGTAATTTAAGTCCTCTTATTTTGTTGGCAGAAGCAGAAGCTGGTTAGAGTGGGACAGGGGGTACTTCCAGTTAAGAATGGCTGGGTCTGTCCCTCTGGGCAAGAACCCTGGATATTTTTTCCCTGGAAAAACACAGACCTTTTTCCTCCTTCTTCTGCTTTATCTAGACCCTGTACTTACTGAAAGCAAAGGGAGTTTCCATTATGTTTCTTCAGCTTTTGCCAATCTTTCTCATCTTACTCTATTTCAGATATCAGAGAAGTTCTTTTTAGGGCTTAATTCTTAGCAGATGTGGAGGTTTATCAGAACTGATTGTTAGTGCCAAAGTAATGTGCTTGCTCTGTCCTTCCCAGAGTTAGTGAGAAGAGTAAGGTAGGGTGTGAACACACAGCATTTCAGCAAGTCCGTGGTAACTGCCTGGATGCTCGCTTTTACCCTTGGAAAATGGAAGTTAGCTTGCTTCTCTTTTTCTGAGGGTGGCTTATTTTATGTTTACTGGAAACAAAAGCAAAGCAATAAAGCTACTTTAACAAGTTCCTTCTACTCTTGGAAGTTCATTTCTGCCCTCATGCTGCAGGTTACTGTCTCCTTTTGGTGCCAGTCCAACAGTGTGTGGAGCTGCGCTTAAAATTAGACCATGGAAATAATCTGGGCTAAAGAAAACAGACAAACCCTTGATTTTTGTTTGGATTTCTTTTTTTTTCACTTGGGTTATTTTAGTGATCCAGTGCTCTGTGTAGTTCCACAAACAGTTGTCTTGCCACATGAATGGGTGGCCAGCATAGCACAGGGGCAGAAGCAAAGGATGGGGAAAGCCTTGCTGCTGTCATAAAGCATCGCTGAACTCTGATCGCACGGCTCCCTGCCGAGCAGCTGAAATGCTTCAGTTTCACGCTGTACCTTACCTTGCTTTAACTTGTTTCTGTACTCACAACCAAGGCCTACTACTACCTACTAGCTGTATCTTTCTTAAGCAAATCACCGTGAGTGCAGTTCACGATACAACTTCAAACCTCACTAAAGCTTTTTTAACTTATTGACTTTAAGAACTGATCCTGGTTCCACTGTCATAAATGACAGAACTCTCCTGATAGTGAGGCTGGCCACAAAATTGAAAAGTCATTGTAAATGCTTTAATACCAACGGATTTAGGGATTTCCTCAAGCACTTTATAGTTCTGTTCCCAGCTTTGTCTCTGTTTCACTGTCGATTGTCTACTGTTCTCCCTAATCCTCTCTGGGCTTGCTGGAGCTCTATCTTCCCTTCCCACTGACAGATAAAAATTTATTGTTGCTAGCTTTAATGTTCTTGACGTATTGAGATCTCATCCCTGTCATGTAAACATAGGAATGTTTTAGTGTTTTCTTTTAGTCGTGAACTGTTTAAAGATAGTTCATTCAATCTATTAGTCTGTTCCTATTAGCAACCTAACATCTGAGCTTTAATTACTCTAACCTTGCTGTTTCATTGGTCAAAGTTTGCTCATCACTTTGAACATTGAAAGTATTAAATACTTTTGCAACATGATTTTTTTTTTATTTGCTGAACAGTTAGCATCAGGGCGTTTTTAACCTTCTGTTTGTGTCCATTGGTGGAGTAATATCCCTTGCCACTTCCCTCCAGAAACCAGAGACATAGACCAAAACCATCTGTAATTTCTTTAACATCATTCTGACAGGGAGGGATTTAGCTCTGTGGTACTTCTCATTGCCTTTGCCTCAGCTTTGCCCACTTTTATGGTCCTTTTTCTACTATGGATCCTTTTCAAGTGGGTACTTAAATGGGTCCCAGACAGACTTGGGCATAGTGCTGCTGATGCACTTGTCTGTAGCAGAACCCACTTGCTCCTGCCAGGAATATGTTCATGGTGCACTTATTCTGATTTATGCATTGGGAGATTAAAATTCAGCACACCTTTGTTGACTGTAATTAGAGAATTATATCTCTTATCCAGGAACAGCAAATGTGGAAAGAGTTGTCCTGTTTTGGTCTCTGTCAGGGGAAGGAGAGCAGGCAGTTATCTAGATATCACCGAAGCCCTGTGAAACACTGAGAAACTAAACAAAGTCCCTCAGAACTTAATCTTCTTTTTTAAGGCAATTTACGTGCAAAAGAGGTGTAGATTTATTATTCAATAGTAGTCAACAAATGATTCTGATATTTGGGCTTCTGAATGACTTGTATTATCCAGGACCATTGCTTTTAAATGTTAGCTCTTCTCATTACTGCTTATTATTTGCCACTTAAGCCACCACGTATTGTTTCCTTATCGCTAACTGGAGAACTCCCAAACCCACAAAGACTCATTGCTTTAGTAAGGCTTTTTTTTTTTTTCCTGAGGCTGAGATTTGCAAAGAGAGTTGTATGGATACTTACAGCAGCGCTCTCTCTGAGTGTGCTCCCTCCTGTAACTCTCCGCTGTGAACAAGTAAAAGATGAGAACATGGTTGAAGCACACTTCGTTTGTACGCATGTGTGCCTTTTGGTTACACTCGAGCAAGTTATGCCATTGTTGCAAAGGGTCTCAGTAAGAGAAATATTTGAGTTTCTAGTCTACACTCAATGTGAGACATGGAAAAATTATGATAGTAATAGAAACAGGGAGTTCTTCAGATTCAATTTTCAAGAAGACCATTAGAGACTTTTTTTCTGATATAATTTCCAATCTTTTCCTACTCAGCCTTGATAATAAATATCCCTTGAGGACAGCAAACATGAATCTATTGAGAATCTTGGACGAGGGGTTTTAATGATTTCATTTAAAGTACTGTTCGTTCAATTCTTGCAATCTGTCTGTCTCTTTCTTCAATTCCTTATGTTTTTACTCAAAGAATTCTCCATTTCAATTAAGTGAATGAACCTTAGAATTAAGTAAGGCTGTCACAGGAAGTAAAATGAATATGACTGATTTTTATAATATAAATTGGACGCAATTACCAGTTTTCTATCTTCATGCTTGCTTGGAAAATTTACACTTAACCCAGCAATACACCTTAATTAAAGGCCTATCTATCTATCTATATAACCTTCTCTTTCCAGCAAAAGTCCTTCTGTGAGCTATATTAAATTTACTATGGCTTCATCTCTTTATTAATAACCTTTTCGTGTATTTTCAATTAAGTTTCTGGTCACATTATAGCACTGAGGTAAGAGCTGTCTCTGACCTTTAATAGGATATGGGTAATAGAACATCTTTGGCTCATGTTCTCCTTTGGTAGCACATCCTCTTACTTTTACTGAAAACTTCTATGGAATTTGTAGACAGCTAAACGTGCGTCCTGCATCAAGAAAGACTACACCAGACTGCAGTAAAACTGGATGGACATCCATTCACAGTCTCTGAGACCAGACAGTGCTTAGACAACCTCACTTTTTCTTGGTTTTATGGCAAACACCAGTGGGAGACTGTGAATGACTCTTATCATAGGATAAAAATATTTTGACAGCTATTTTCCATACGGCAAGTCACGCTTCTCCCCACATGAACCTTAAGGAGTGCACTGTGGGGCAAGGGGTGTAGTTACTCTCAGGTGATTAGGACCACATCGTATCTGAATTCACTTGTCAATGTTCTGCCATTTGGACACCAAGTAGAACTGGCAGTTCGTGATATAGAATACTAAGAGATGTTTATGCTCTCTTCAAGCCCAGATTATTTCTGGGTGGGAAGGGTGCATTTGGTAGCCAGCCAGAGTTTTGTCAGTATGAATATCTGAAGCAGCTGCTTTTCTTGCTGTTCTCCCATGGTTGGATTCATCTGTTCTTCTTTATGTCTTTGTCTTTTTTTCTAGTAACCTGTAGCTCATGATGAATTTTACTGCTAGAGGCATCTATCTTGTATTTTCCCTTGATAGGTGATCATCATTTTACTTCACCGAGTATGACAATCCCAGCTCCTCTTCAGCTCCATTTTTTTGTTCTTGAATCAGCATTTCCCTGATTTAGTTCAATAAATCATACAACCAGCCTCAGCTGAAAGTTGCCAAAGCACAAAGGGGACATAGTGCGTTAAATTTGCCATGGTGACATATCTCTGCCTTGATTCCTGTTGATATTTCTGTCTCCATGGATGTCTGAGTGTTTAGGAAACCTCATCTGGCGTGTCCACATAAAGTGGGGTCTGAAGATCCAAGCAGTAAATTAGTCCTAGATGAGGCAGGGCTTGATACCTCAGATGGAGAACTTGGTTGGTGGCAGAGCCTCACTGGATGCCAAGGGAAGAGCTCCGGGATGGGCTCGGCTCAGGGCAGGGGTGCCACTCCTGCAACGGTGTGACTCACGGTTATTCCCACATGGGTTTGTCCGAGTTGAATGCATGTTTCACTGAATTACTGGTCGAACCTGCTGGTAAAATGTACCGTATCAAAGAGCTGTGGAGAAATATCTTCCTCAGGCGGGTGCTTGGAAGTAGCTGAGATCCGCAGATAACACTTGGAGAGGTTGCGTTATTTCCGAGGCAGTCCTGCCTTGGTTTAGATGCACTCCAATGCATCTTGCCCTGCAGCGGCAGAATCTAACAGTCACCGTCTGGGCTGTTCCACTCTTCGTCAGCAGGACTCAGGCTTCATCACTGTCCAAACTGAAAACTTATTCACCATCATCATTTGTACACCTGTCATGCTACCGCCTTCAGCTCTACCAGTATTTCCAGCCCAGTCCACCCATTTATCAGCTTCTTCCACAATTACTTCCATACTTCCTTCTGTGTCATAGCCTGTGTTCCCGGTATGAACTCCCTGACTTTTTCCAGCAGGCTCTGAGTCTTTGTGTATTTAGCCTCTCTTAAATACACCTTTCAGCTTGGTTTTCTATGGAACTGAATTTACTTCTACACATATTAGGTTTTGTTCCTGTTCTCCTACCCGCTTTCTACTTCCCTATCTGTTCTGAGACTATGGATGAGGAACAATCCCTTCTTTAACATGCAAAGCATGCAAACACATGATAAATAATTATGCAAATATTTTTCAATTGCTTTCATTGTGATTTTTATTATCATTGGTTTGGTCTTATGATGGAAAGCGGAAGCTGAGTGAGCTGAAGTACCTGTCTTTGAGTGGCCCTGGGACTAGACCCTGAATTTCCTGATTGCTGTTCATGCTAGAGCACATGACTGCATGTTCTCCCCTGGAAAATTTTTATTTACAGAAACAGAAGTTCTGGAATTTGCATAACTGTAGCAGCAGTTTCTGCAGTATGCTCAAAAGCCCATGACAGCTACATTTCTGCTAAATCACAGTAAAGGAGATTACTGTCAACGCTGAATGCTTCTCTCCTGCCGTATTTCCCACCGTGAGTTTGCTGCAGTTGCTACCAGGCTGTTCTGTTACTGGCAGTAGGGGCGGGTGGCATAAGAGAAAGCATTTCCTTTGAAATGTGGTGCACATTGGAAAGAGCCTCCAGAGCCATGTGTCTGGGAATTGCATTCAGGCTGGTGTTCTGGGGGCTGTTAATGAAGTGTACTCCTAATTGCAGAGGAGGGAAGGGAATGTGAAGCAGCAGACCTCTTTCTGTAGATGAGGCACAGGAGGAAACAGGAGAGCACAGCCAAGGAGGGAGCTGCAGTAAGCAGTGCTGGTGCTCTGGGACTGGTCTCCCATCAACATCAAACCAGCAGACTCATTCCTGCGGCGCTGTCAGCTTTGTCCCCGCAGCCTGCACGCTGGCTTGTGCCGCTCAGAGGGCCAGCACAGGGGAGAGCAGCAGGGCTGGGTGCTCCAGAGGTATGGAGAGAGGCTTGCCGAGCGGTGCACCATCTCCTCCTGTCACGTGCTAACAGGGAACTGGCAGCCAACTTCATTTGTCACCACTTTCTTTCCCTCTTCAGGTAAATCCACCTCCCGTCCAGTGGCATCTTCCAAACCAGGGCTGAACATGCAATGCCAAAAGGAGAGGACAGAATGCCCTGGGAGACAGCAGCGCAGGATTTCCTCCCCCTGCCAGCTCAGCCCCTAACGATCAGTTTGTTTTCCTGGATATAATTTTAGAAAGAACTGGAAGGAGGGAAACCTTTCCTGCAGCTTTCATTTCTGTAACGAAATAATTTCTGGATGTCATTTCTGGAACAACAGTTCTGCTTGCAAAGAGGTGAACACAAGGAATTTAAGGGAAGGAACGGAGCTCTGACTCTCTGTCCAGACAGACTCCTGCAACCGCTTCTGCTGTTCATCTCCCTCACCCTGCACAGGAGGCGTTGGGAGAGGCTGAAAACATGGTAGGAAGAGCCTGAACATATTTTGCAAAGTACCATCTATATACTGTATTACTGTACAAAGTAACACATCCTTCAGTTGCTCAAAGGGACACTGAGGAATGCCACAGGGCTGGAATGCCATGGATCTGGGGAAGGACCTTCTGGAAAGAAGTGGAGGGGAAGCAGAGATATCAGGCAGCCTGGAAGATGGGATACCAAGGAATTTTGCAAGAGGAGGGGTTGGGCTGAGTGAGATGCCTGGCAAGAGGATGGATTTGCTGGAAATTCAGCGCAAGATATACGCACAATATGCAGTTCTTTTGTGATTCAATCCAAAATCATTTAATGTTTTCCATTTTTCAGAAAGCCATGGTTCTCATATCATCAGATTATGTGAGGCTTTCAGTCTTCAATTGAAAATAATTCTACTGGTTCTTCAGGTCACAGAAAAAAGCTTCGCACAGGGGAGGTTTAGACTGGATATTAGGAAAAGTTTCTTTACTGAAAGAGTTGTGAAGCATTGGAACAGGCTGCCCAGGGAAGCGGTGGAGTCCCCATCCCTGGAGGGGTTCAAAAACCTTGTAGATGTGGCACTTCAGGACAGCAGGCGTGGTGGTGTTGGGCTGATGGTTGGACTTGATGATCTTAGAGGTCTTTTCCAACCTTAATGATTCTGTGATTCTATGATAATCCAGTTTGAAAGGCAGAAAGCCTAGAGTGCAAACTGCATCCCTTTGGGGTAGTGCATGCGTTTCCTAGTGGCATTCACCCTGTTACTTTTTCAGAAGTCACCAAGAGCCTGCCTGAGCTGCAACACGTATTTGGGTTTGTAGGCCATGCGTTCTACCTAAAATGTGGTAGATCTGTGGGAGGAAGATGGAACAGCCCAAAATGGCATCGTTTTGACACATGGAAGACAGTGATTCAGTTATTTCACAGGTACATGGACTACTGCAAATATGAATCTCATAAAAATCTCGACAGTGTTTAAAGAAGCAGTTTGATAGTGTCAGTCCCCTTATCATCATGCCAACCGGCCATTTTGTTTTGCCTTATAAGCAGAGGGCTCAAGGAACAGATGAGCACTTGGTCAGCCTGAGGAAATATAACTGTCTTCTAAGGAAGAAGCATTGTGTATGAAGCTTTAATTGACATTTCTTGATCTGGACTTGTTCTGTGAATGAGGAGAGGACCTTAGTCTCTGAGGATGCTAATCCGGCACTTCTTGCTGACCTTAAATTGACCTACGTAATTTAGACTAAACCGATGTGTAAGTGACACGATTTCTGCTGAGAAAGTGCAATATGTGCCAACACTTAGAATATTACATTTTTTTTTCTGTCTAATCTAGTATCTGATGTGAATGGAGGGAAAAAATGATGTACAACATATTCCTTGCCACCAGAGTCTTAGAAAAGAGAATGTAAATGCATGAGTATGACACAAACTCCTCTCCTGTTAACACGCACTCACGCAGACTTGTTCAAGTTGCCAAAAGCATGGTTAGCCAACCTACAGCGTGTATATGTGTAATTTACTGAAGGGAAGGGACAGGTCTAAGTTATGCACTTGGCCCTCAGACCACGTTTTACCTCAATACTTTTCAATGCACAAATTCTGCAAATCTTACTGGGAGAAAGTCAGCTCACGCCAGGCTCTGGACATGCTGAAAATGTTGCTCGCACAGATGATGACTTGTGTTTAATTTGTTGTTGTGGATGGGCCTGAACCAAACTCTCTAGTTCCAGACATCTCTAAATTTAGGAGGTTTTGGCATCCCAGTCCAGATATGAGTCAATAGTTCTCTGTGTTCCAAAGAATAAGTACTAGGTTGCAAAGGTGGGAGTCGTTATGTAAATGGCGTAATATAAAGGAATATCTATATTAATACTTTTGTTATGCCTTAGAGCTAGAGGTTTGCCAAGGCTTAAGTGGACTCAGGATGAGCTGGACACATCCAATTAACAGAAGTAATGTGACTTTTCTTGAACAAATGTGACTCCTCAGTGCACATTACAGCTGTTGAGAGTTCCAGCTCTGCTGCATCTGGTCCTCAGAGGTTTAGAAATCGTATTCCAGTGCTGAAGCCTGCTCTTAGTTCTGATTTTGTTTGGTACTACATAAATGGGTTCTGATTTTCAGTGCTTCTGTCAGGGAAGTAAACAATATTGATGTGCATTATTGATGGATATACAAGCCCTAGAAAAAAACAAAACAGAATATGACATTAAGAATTATGTGTCCGTATGCAAAGTAAGTGCATTGGACCTCCCATCCCTTTCCTGATGTCATTGCTGTATTCATAGTTTCTATATCATGTAGAAGTCTTTTAAGGTTTCTCTCAGTGTAGCATCTGAATGTCTTCCACTGATGCCGTAATTAACATCTAAGATGTTCTGCTGCTTCTCTCTCGTCCGGAGGGAACCATATGTGCAGTTCATCCCAGGGCTGGGGTACTGGCTCAGGCAGGGCAGGTGGAAGACGAGTGCCTTGAGCCGTGCGGTTGTACTTTGCACTTGGAAGATGTACTGTGGGTTTTGGTCAAACATCTGCTGGGTTTTAAGGAGAGGAAATGGGACGTCCTTCCACAGCCTCCTACAGAGCCCTTAGCGTCATTTAGAGTTTTGTGACTCACCTATCATTACATAGCAGTCTCACTGCAGGTTGTGTCCCGAGTGACTGGGATTCACCACTGGCAGATAAAAAGGGAGAAAAACGGTGGCACCGAGGAAGATTATTCCAATCCCTCTTATGGCTTCGGAGACTGGGAAAGACAGTTCCCCCTGCTCCTCCACAGCTCTGTCCGCAGGTCACCATGATCTCCACCTCCACCCACTGCACAGGGCCCCTAACTGGAACTGTTCTTTCCATTCCAGTGGTCCCTTGCTGCTGTGAACCATGGTGGTTATAGTGCTGTGGAAGAAGCCAGGTTTGTCCCTTTTTCTGTGCTGTCTGAAGTGCTGTGCGTTTTGAATTACCCACACATGGAAGCAGCAGGCAGCAGAATGCAAACATGGAGCAAGCACAATGGACTACATGAGGATCAGCTTAGCATGCTGGATCGGTGACACTTTGCAGCATAATACAAGCTGCTTATTCTTTTTCACAGCTGTTCTCCCAAGCATTTTAAGCATACATTCGCCCTCAGCGTACAGGAGATTTACGTATTTCCCTTCCATTGACACGGTAGAAGAGACCCTGCTCACTTGCAGATTTGTTCTTTTAATAGGCATCCAGTGCGAATGGGAATTAAGTACATGTGTGTGTCCAACAGAGAGTAGACCAGAACCAGCTGTAGGCACAAATAACTGCTTAGGAGGCCCATTTTTTTGTGCTGATTTGGTAACTCACAGGACAGCCAAATCTTCCTTTTTAGGAATGGGAAGAACAGGAAAAACAGAGGACCTCATCTTCAGATTGTATCACCCGTGGAAGAGGAGAGTCAGAAGGGAGAGAACTCTCCGCATGAGGTTCTCCTCTCCCGGCTGGAGCAGCTGGAGCAAATAAGGTTCATTGTGGGCAAATGTGAGCTCATTTTGCCTCTACTCCAAGCTGGCAGAGAAGTCAGGGTGTTTCGGGCTCCGAGTCGATGCTGTGATAACTTGCTCGCGTGACTTACTAATTGAAGTTAGAGATCCTTCAAGATATTGCACAACTGTGACACAGACATGCTTCTCTCAGACTTAGTTGTCTTAAACTCCAAACCTTTTCAATTCATAACTCTAAAAGTGAAATGTATTGCAAATGGTAGAAGGACAATGTGGATTTGGGGAGAGACAGGTAAGGCTCTGTATGCGTTCTTACTAGCGGGAGATGCAGAAGTGAGTCAGCTGTGGTGTACAAGCACAAGGAACACAGTCCTCAGCGAAGTCCTTTCTGAATTAGCCGCACAAAAAGTTGAATCTTAAAGACAAAAGAAAATGGTATTAGGAAGAAAGAAGTGGCAATGACTGGAGCCCTTAATTTGATGCCAGTGATACCTTGGGGTAAGCAATTTCCCAGAGGATTGTCAGAGATGTGAAATGAATTGTAAGAGCTGCTTTACAGGCATTTGTGGGCACACACACCTGCTTACAGCAAGGGAAAAGACAGTGCGTAAATGTCTGGAATATTACATAAAAGCTGTCTGGTAGGCTAGGCAGAGCAATTAAAATCCATCTCGCTTAAACGAACCCTGAGTGCAGGTCAAACAAATCTAATTTTTATTGTTCCTTAAGGAGATGTCTGTATAGGAGACAAAAGGGGGATGCAGCCGTCAGGTTAAAAAATCAAGATGCCTTTAAAAAATTAAATGTTCACAATAGTGCTACAGCAAGCTAGATAAATGATATATTACAGCGATGGTTTAAAACTAATTGATGACTAATGTTGTAATGCATTTGTAGCTACGCTGATCTGTTATATATCTTGGCCAAGCTGAAGGGACACTTCAAGGAGAAAAATTGCTAACTGTTTTAACCTGATGGAACTTGGGGAAAAAATAGTTACTTTAAGAGATAAATGGAAAGGTTGTGACCTCCTAATGTACATCTGGGTCCTGCAATGCAAAATCAAATTATCATTAAACAGAATGTGATCTGTGATGGAATTAAAACAACTACAAACCAGTGGAGAAATTTCTGTAGAGAAATAGAATAGTGCAGTTTGAGCTGGGACCTGTAGTTAAAAACCTGCCTGGCGAAAGAACGGGTGTAACGAGTTGGTATGGAATTGTTTTGCTCTAAAATGAAAGTTTGTTTAATTGGAGACTGCAGGAAAAATGTAAGCATATTTACAGAAATTTACATATGTAAGACATTCTATAAACATTACTTAATTAGCATACGAATAATTAACAATTTACCCTAAGTTCTGAGTAACATGTGTGTCTGGCTCTTGGAGGGGAGACGGGAAGCCTCATTTTCCCCTCTTCATTTTTGTCATGCCTGAGGCTCATGCCCGCTGGGTTTTACCCTTACGGTTGGAATTCAGAGAAGATGTCAGTCAGGCTCTGCTTATTTTCACATCTAATTCATGCGAAAACCAGGTTTCCTCCTGAGGCGGTAAACTGGCCCAGATTTGCTGCAAAGTTTGGCCCGGGTTCAGTGAATGACTCACTTTAACTAAGGTACATCCATCTTCCTGGCTGAAACGCAATATGGGAAGTGTTGTCAAAGAGCAGATACCCCCACAGAACCAGAGCTTACAGATTCGGGACCTTAGAAACCAAAATAATGGCTCCTTTCATCCCCTGGTTTCCTGTTACCCGGTATTAAGGACATGGAGTGGGTGTAATAAGAGCATCCTTACTCAGCCCGGGGAATCAGTGTGGGTTTTTGCAGGCTAAACGAGCTGCAAATGGCTGGGATGTGTTGCTGGAAGCTGAGCTGGGAGGAGCTGCAGTCCGTAAGCCCCCTTGGTCGTAGGCTTTGTGCAAAGTTCTATGGAATAAATACAGCAACAGGTTACAAATGGAGTTAACATTTATGGGCAGCTGCTAAAATATGGATTACCTTGAAAAGGCTGTGATTAGAAGGCCAAAAATACCACTGTGATCCTTAGCTTTAGCCTCAACCTCTGAACTGATTCGCTTGAACAGGAGTATGATACGTGAGGGCAGCCTCACAAAGACAACGCTCACCACAGGAGACACTAATTTTCTTCTGGTTGCGAATACGTTAATGTAGCAAGAACACAGACCAGCCTGTGATATTGTCTGAGAGCAATGTATTCCTCTGTGCTAAAATAACTTTCCAGTGGGAAGGGAAATGCTTGCAATACCAAATTGCAAATATTTTGTACTCTGAAGGGTTTGATGTTCCAAAAACCTGAAAGCCTCCATATATTTTAACTGCTGTACATTAGGCTTCCTCCTTTGCATTCATTCAGGTTTGGTCTGAAGCCCAATACAGGCAGCAGCTTGGAAAAATAGTTCTGTAGCTCAAGAAGGAGCAGCTGAAGTCTTAATTCTGGAGGTCTTTCTTTGTAAGGGGGACATTACTCTTGGGTCAAAATTTTAAGTTATTCAGATCACGGTATCGGTGTCAGTTTTCAACAACCTTAGAAACTCAGTGACCCAAGGACCACTGAGCTGACATAGAACATGTGTTTTCTCAAAGGATGATAAACAGTCACATCCACAGCTCCATCTGGGATTTCTTTCCCTTCACTAACATGTTCAAACAAAGTGACTCGAACAGATATTTTTCCTCCCATATCAAGGTGATTTCCTAAAGCTTGGTGCTGAGTAAATAATTCTTGGATGGGCATTTTTTTAAGGCAGAAAAAGCACACAAAATAGCTTTAGATGAAACTTTGATCCGCCAGTTAATTTAAAAGTGATAAAGAAAGGGGAAAAAACTGAGTAAACTTGAAGCGCGGCACTAGCTCACTGGGGAAAACTTGAGTTACAGCAGCAGATTTTACAAATAAAGGAGCGGACAGAGTTTAAACATCATTCCATTTGAAGGCAGCAAAAGACCTAGAGTAAGTCTAGAGGTGGTAGAAGCCCCTGGCCTCCCTCCCCAAACCCTGTCACCAGCTTTGGGGGATCAGCACAGGCCCCAGCGCTGTCAGCAACCATAAGCAGCTCCAGCAGGTTGTGTGCCCATCACCGTGGAGTTGTGCCCTGCGCGTGGGCTTGCTTCTTAGCTGCTGACCCTCTGTGGCCGGGATTCCACATTTGCAGCCCAGGGGAGGATTATCTGCCATCCTCATTTTCCAGTCCTGTATCTCCCAAGATGATGACTTTTCAGTGTACGTCGTGATGATGGGGACGAGCTGCCAGTTAAACCATCCCATGATATTTCCATGCTTACAACATACTGTAGGTAAGGAAACCGTGCTCGTGTTTGGCTCGCGCTCATAAACAACGATCCCAGCAGTTCTTGGAGAGGGTGGAGTTACGTACCCAGTCTCATACTCCTCCTACTTTTGAAATGATATCAGACATAAAATAGCCTAAAATAAGAGTGAAGTTACCATTTATTTCCTTCCTCAATTTCTTATCTTGTTTTATGGCAACATTTCCTATCTGTGGCTGACAGAAATGGCAAAAATGTACAGTATTTCTGATTTTTGTTGTGTCTTGCTTATTTCACTTCCAGTCTTTCAGGCTGGCCAATGATTCAAAAAGTTTATTAAAGCTGTGGTGCTTTTGTCATTGCTTCAGAAAGCCAGACCAAAATCCAAAGGTTAGCAACCAGAATGTGATTTTAAAGAATGCTTAAAGCAGTTTCATTCTGCTGCGTGTGCTGGACACTTGAAGCAGCTCTAAACTGCACTTGTCTTCTATGCCAAAAGATTTTTTAACTTTTGCACACGTATTTCTATATATGTTTTAACTTACTGATAGCATTTCCTCCATTTGTTTATACTAAGGCTTTATGACTGTCAGAGTAGCGTTAGGAAATTTAAAATGTACCTTTGATTGTTCTGTCTTTTTCCATGTTCGTTCTACTATAATGTCAACAGTCTAAAGGAGTTTTTGATGGGATGCACTGAATATTCTGACTCATAAGAGAGTTCAGCATTGGATACATCATTTACCAGTTCACTGCTGTCAAAAGCCGTTGCATCCTTCTTCCCTCTTGACCCAAGCTTGATTAATCTTTCCACAGTTTTGGTTCTGACACGCTTTTGAAACAGTGTTGATGCTCCTAGGAAGCCTTAAGTAAGAACCGAGGCATCTGCTTCATGCTGTTTGGGCAGCTCTAACAACTGCAGAGGGAATGGAATAATCTCCCCCAGACCTCCGAGAGCATCACATTTCCACTGCTGGCAGCACTTCCCCCCGCACGGTGCCCGGTACATGTAGCACTGGCAGGAAGGGCTGGGGAGACTCCTGTTTGCTGGGCTGTCACCTATGAAGCTGCACGAATTTAGGAAAGACCAGGAGGAGGGAAGGGTTACAGCTCTTCTTCTCTGGTTCTGCACACGTCAGAGGTTTTCAACATCAGTGAGACCATCAGTGTGTATATTCTGATTTCCATCTGTCATGCAAAGCATAAATCCAAAGCACTACATGAGATCAATCATACCCAAAATATTTAAAGGTACCTAAAATGTTGGAGAATTAAATCTTACATTTTCCTCCAGAGCCCTGAGTGGTGCAGACATTCTGTTAATCATATATTCCAAGCGCAGGCAATATATTAAGTTTGGAAAACAGATTTATATAACAAAGATGAAGCAGAATTAACTGGATCCACAAATGTCTTTCTACTCACAGCTGTCTGTAATTGTTTCATTGCTTTTCTTTGGGTTTTATCCTGTTTTGCTGTGACCACCTACTGGCAATATATCTGCAAGGAAAGGAAAAAAAGCAAGAAATTCTAATGGGTAAGACGTACAAGATAAATCCTGTGACGTTTTCTAATATGTGAATATTCCTAAATGCCAGACTAAAACATCCCTCCAACGGTTTCTTTTACAGACTTTCCTTGTTCCAGAAACTTGGCTTGAGTTAGGAGGAAACCCCATAACTGTCCCCTAAAAGTTGAATTGCATCAGTGTGGGTAAAATGTTGGGCCAATTGCTTTAATGGTGTAATTCCGTGAAAATCAGAAATACTACACCAGGGCTGAATCTGCCCTGTGGTATAAAATCATCTCCCTAGAGGCAAGACTTTTGGAAACAGTATCATGTTTTAATTACAAGCAGACAATTTGTTTTGGGTTGTATACAGAGCATGAAAATCTAACTGCTATAGGAACTAGCTACATATATGGGGATTTTATTCCTGTTCCAGTGCTGTTTGGTTTATTTGTGTATGATTTGCAGGTGGCTAAATGAAACAGACTTCTTTTTATGTACTTGAATAAGCCCCTGTTGAATTTAAGATTTTAAAAGATAACAGTGCTGGCTTTAGAACATCACTTGTACATTTTGCAATGGGTTTCAGAAAAAGGCTGCATGTTGTTTATGATCTGGGAAGTCCAGATTTCAGTTAGCAATCTTACCCTTGGGGAACAGACAATGATATTTTTTACAAATTAACCGATGCTGATGGTACTCTGCCTCCCATGGCTGTGTTCATTAGTTTCTGAATTCAAAGGGCAAAATAGGATCTGCCTTTTGTAGAAAGTCCCAGGCACGGCAGGAGGACACGCTGCTTGAAGTGTGGTTGAGCCTTCTTCAACCCCTCTCCACCCTGACTGGATTTTCATAGAATCAGAAAACAGAAAATTTTGGCATCACTATAACAAACTGCTTCATGTAAGCTGGTCATATTCTATGGAAGAAGTCTTGAAAGGATGTTGCAGAAAAATATTTAATCTCTGTTAGTTATTTTTCATGAGCTGTAAGTTATTGTGAAATTTAAAGAGCTCGACAGATTTTCACAGCTTGGCTTGTGAAATTCATTTCCAGCTCAACAGATTGTGATTTCACGATTTTGCACATCTGGATTTTGGCACAGAGATGTGATGGCAGATGTCTCTGGCAAATCTGCCTCCCAGACAGAGAAGGGCAGTGTGTCTGCTCGTGGTCAGTGAGGAGTCCAGTCCTGTCTGGGAGTTGTAACCTGCCCGCCCTCACCTCGGCAGCTTCTGTGCCAGTAGGCAAAGGCTGCACAGCCGTAGTTGGCCCTGACATCAGTGATCTCAGGAATTACTTCAATATAGAAGTTAGTGATAACGTCGTATTTCTAATATTTAAGGAGCGTAAAGGGATATGGAAAAGTTGCAGGGGTATCTGTGCTGTGTGAATCCGTTCTGAGAGCAAACAGAACATTTTCACGTGCTGGCAGCACGGGTGGGTACAGCGACGATGGGTGCAAAGACCCCCACTGCAGGTTCTTTTCTGGCCAGGCATTTGGGGATGGGGCGGGGGAGTTTCTCCTTAACCTAATCTGTGGAGATCTGGCAGTCTTCCCAGAGGGGAACCAGTCGATGAAAACACGAATTTAGGATTTTTTTCAGCATTCACACCACAGAAGGAGAGTTTATAAAAGGGGCAAGAGTCATGTGCTTTTTCCCTTTGTGTATCGCTGTATGGCAACAAAGTGATCCTATTTTCTCACCAGGATCACACAGTGTTACAGAACTTCACTTATTTTTATGGCATTGGCAGCGCAGTTTCGAAAGAAAAATCCTGGTGCTGTCTGGAATGCTCAACTGTTGGGTACCAGAGACAGAAAACATCCTGCCTGCCGTGAACGTTAGGAAAACAGAGCAGCCCTGACTCAAGTGCCAAGTGGTTTTTTGGAAGGCTGACTCCCCTGAGAATAAAGGATATTGGTATCCGGCCAAAAGGGCAGGCAGGAACCGGCCCTGGGCAAGACACTGGAATTTTGGTGGAGCCTGAAATATTGTATGCTTGTTTGTATCAGCTTCTGACTTTTGTATTAAAAGGTGAGCTACCCAAACCGTAAGGAAATGGGTCACAAACTGATAAAATCTGAATTATTTTTCTAGCTCTATTTAGAGCCGTGTAAAACAGGGATTTCCCTTTTTGGCTGCTCTAGTATCTAATAGTAACTTAATATCTCTGTTAAAAACAGAAGAAGTCCCCCAAAGGAAATTTCCTTTTTTTCCTATTGTACACTCAAAAATCCCTTCTTGCCGTTGCACAGTATTCAGTTGTTTTTTACTTCCCTATTTCCCTGTTTGAATGAATAGTCCTAGTCTAATGACTCAGTAAGCATTTCATCCAGAGTATTCCCCAGCTTCTATTTCCTATACCAGAGTTACACTGCTTCTTAAAAATGAGATTGAAAACCACCCTCAGGTGCTTGTATTAACTGCCTAAGCAAGCACGTGTTATGTGACCCTTTGTAAATCTTCCCTTCAATTGTTATGCTAATCAATACCTAAGTAAGCAGAATTTTTAAATGCTGAAAGATCCATATCTGCTTCTGTAAGTAAAACAATTTGCTTACCTCCTTGTTTTGTTTTGGTACATGTACCGGTTTTAGATTAAGTTTTCTGCACAGAAATTCTTGAAAACGCCACGTGTAAGTGGGAAAATTGCAAAAGAGGAGGAGATTGCACATATAGATAGATTTTATGTTAGTCATTTCCTCTTTATCTTAAATTTAGGAAGATTTGCGAGATAAGAGATTAGATCCCTTTGTGGCTTCATTTCCAGTGTTGCAAAGCAGCTCAGCAGCCAGCACAGCTAGTCTCCCAGCTTCCACCTCCTCTGAAAAAAATGATGTCAGGTTGTCTTGGCGAGGCTACTTCTGCTGTCCATGGCCTCGCTGAAAGATACTGGATGAGAATATGCCTCGACAATCTCTCTTTTATCTGTGCTGAAGTCTGGCACTGATCCTACGTAAGAACTCTTTTTTCTTCCCCGCAGTGGTAGTTTCAGTTATCAATACGTACCCACGCTTGCTGATTTGAGGCCCAAAAGAAAGTCCCCAAGCCGTTTCTTTTCAGCCTTCAAGGTTGAAGTGCACCCCACTGGACTGAAAGACCTTGTCTGGTGCAGCTGAGAATCCCGAACCACTGGATTCAGAAAGACCAACAATTTTTCCACTTACTTATTTTTGCAAAATGCCCCGCTGACTGCAAAGCTAGGCCCAGTATTTGCATTTCCAGCACGGCTATGGTGGGCAACGCAGCCAGCCATTCTGCACATAGTTTTGTACTGGGGCGTCTCACTGGTGCACGCGTGCGCTCCCGAAATGATGGCTCACTCTAACGCTGAGGAGTAGGCTGGGACGCTGGGCCAGAGCTCACAGCCAGCGAGACCGAGAGACCTTTCTGTGTTGATCTCAATGGAGCAGGACTGGATCTTTATTTCCTTGACAAGGCTGGAAAACGTTCGTTCTGCCTCTTTCCCCTTCACAGGCATATTTTCTTTTCTTTATAGAATAAGTCATTTGTCTTTATCTCACCATTCACCTCTCTCTTTGATTGCAGTTAATGGAATTGTCACCTTTATGTACTCATGTTCCATTTCTCAACCTGTCTGGACTTTGGCCTCCAAAGGTTACCGCTGCTAGTGAAGTAATATGATTAAGTGAGTCTTTTTAGACAGATTTATGCAAGATTTCTTCTCCAGCAAGTGTCACATCTAGTCTAGTTCTGCAAAAGAGAATATTTCACAGATGCCAACTGTCATCTAAAACCACTAAATTGTTCTACAGTGCTGGTAGAGAGGACTGCAGGCCATCTCAGAGCAATGCTGATTTACGCTACCTGAGCTGTATCCCTGCAGCTTGAAATACGGGCTTTTGTTAATAATGAAAAAAAGAACGTTCCTGTCTCACAGAAAGCACATTTAAAATGGAATTTTCATTAGTTACTCTGTAATGAAAAGGCAAAAGGGTATATTTTAAGTGAATTTGTCCAGAATCTTGGAAAAAGAGGGAGGTTCTTTGAAGCAAAACTACAACAGCCACACTCTAAATAGAAAGAAGTGGTCTTGTGTTCCATTTAAGGTACATACATCTGCAAGATTTTCAAGTTTACAGAAAGATTATGGAATTATAGAGGTTTCACTGCACACATATCTACTCCTCCTGCATATGATACGAAGCACAAATTAATCATCGTTATTCTGCACTAATATAACACCTCTTAACCCTCAGCTTTCAGAATATTTCAAAGGAGTAATTAATTAAGCCTCATGTGGTCTTGGGAATACGTGTTTGATTCTTTCATTTTAAAAATAAAAGCATTTTCAGGACTTTGATTTTGGAGGCCAGAGATCTCATAACTGTTCTTGAAAATATCTTCATTTGTCACCCACTTGGAAAGAAACCATGTGAGTGCTAGAGAAGTGTAATGAAATGGAAAAATGTATTAAGGAAAAGTGAATACATTTATCTGTACTTACAGATAGACAACTTTTTCCCTTTTTTTTTTTTTTGCTATTTATTGGAGCAAAAAGACCTGGATAAATCAAGTTACTAAGGTGATGTAGGCATAAAAAAGGCAAAATTGATCCTCGTCTATAACTAAAAGGATGCATAGGGAATTATTATTGATACTGTGAAAGTCACTAGCAAAATATCGCTTTGAACCTTACCCATTATGTTGGGCTATGGTCACTCATGTTCAGAGAAGATGAATTCTGACTGAAACAAGTGCAGAGAAAGCACATTAGATATTCCAAAACTTGTTGTTGTGAAAGAAAATGTAAATGGTTAATGTTTGACATGGCAAAACAAAAGTTAAGAAGGGATTTTAATGGTGTCTACAACTACACTGTGGGAGGAGAACACGTATTATTTACATTAAAAGAAAGTGTCAGAAATCTATGAATATATGGGGGATAGAAATAATGACATTTGTTTTTAAGCAACAGAGGAATAGGATTCTGGAACAAAACAGTGAAGAAAGGAGATAGCTGGGAGGGTGAAGAGCAAGAGCTCAAAACTGGAGCTCAGTATGCGTATGGAACGGTTTGTAGGGTTTGACTGTCAGAGGCAGCGGAAGCATGCTCAGGTCCATTTCTCTGGCCTTCATTTTACTGCTTTTCAGTTGAACAAAACATTTTGCTATATCCACAGTCACAGTACTTTCTTTTGGGTCGCTGAACTAGTGTGAGACAGCTTGTTTGTGCCTCTGAACTCTGTACTTTTTCTCCATTGCGCAGACTTCCTCGGTCAGAGCGGTGGCCTCACCCTACGGTCTGTTGCCACGGGCCAGGTGCCCGCGTGGCGGGACCGGTCTGACTCAGATCGGGGTGTACACATCTCAGAAGAGAGAAATCTGCATCCCACTGCAGGAGGCGCAGACCTCCCGGGGAGCAAAGCAGAGCATGGAGCACACGCTCCCACAGTGCAGTGAGCTGGCTTGGAAGTGCAGTTAGGAAGGTGGTATATAAAAAACCAAATATCTTTCTTTTCAAACCAAAGCATTTGGACTAATGCAAGAAAACTCCAAATACTTCACTTTGGGTCTAATGGCCTTTCCTTCCCCCTAGACGTTAGGTATTCCCAATGGAAAGTCAATTTTCACCCAGAAGATTTCAGTTTTGTAGAAGTGGTGTTTTCCATCAGAAAACCATTCCAACGGAAAATTACTAACTGGTTCTAATACAAACCAACTAGCAAAGCTCTCAAAATGATTCAGTGGCAAGGCTGGAATGAGAACCCACAGCTCCCGACCACGAACCCTGTGCTCTAGCCACGAGACAACACTCATCTTTCCCTGAGGAAGGTTGTTCCTGCAGTGTGTCTGCCTGGGCCAAAGTGGGAAAACTCTGGAAATGTTGCAAGAGAGCTTTTTGCTGCAAGATTTCCTGCTGCAGAATATTTGGGGGATACTGGGAAAAATACCTGGTGGCTCCCTGGAGCCTGCTGAGAAGTGCTGGGACGCGGTGGGGCCGTGCTGGTTTCCATCCGCTCATCCCTGCGAGGGTTGTGGAGGGACGCGCTGGGGTCTGGCCCTGCAGCATGCAGCCGCCGTTGGCACCGCTCTGCTTTGGAGGGACGCGTTGAAATGACGAGTGGATCCCACTGCCCTGCCCTCTGTTTCAAGCAAACCTGAAATGAACTTGGGGTTTATTCCTCACAGCAGGAATTTTCCAGCTTTCCAGGTTGTACTCAAATGGAGTGACCCCGGGCAGCAAATCTAACTCATGGCTTGCAGTCCTGCTTTATTTATTTGAGAAGTGATTATGTATTTCTGGGTCAAGGTGGGGGATGTTTCGACTTGTCCTTGATCCAGGCATCCCCTTCTGTTTGTTTTCCTCGCGGTTATTCTTGCCCTGGCTCTCTGGATGACTAGAAAGCTAATGCTTCTGCAACCCCCAACATTTCCGCAGACTGGCAGGGTAACGGGGCTGAAAAACACGATTTAGCAACAGCCCCTTCAGCAAAAAGAGCCGAACCCCCTCCTTGCTTCTGTTTCATTCGCTTTTAAATAAAGGAGAAACAGGACTCCCTCTCCGAGGCAGAACTGCCCCCCTCAGCCGCATTCCTGACAGGGCCCAGAGCACGCCGGGCCTGGCAGGGCAGCGCGGCCTGACAGCTTCGCCTTACACCCCGCAGCCCCCCGGCCCCGCACGCCAGCCCCCAAACGCAAACCAGATGCCGGCACCGGCCGGCGCGGCCTTCAAAGGCGAGCGGGGGAGGCCCGGCCGCTCCCGCCTCCCCTTCCCCGCCCCGGCGGGGGACGGCGGCGCAAGCGCGGCCGGGGCCGGAGCTGGAGGTGGCGGGGGGAGAGCTCGGCGGGCTTCCCGGCAGCGGCCGGCGGTCGGGAAATTGCCCTGTCAGGAAGAGCGCGGTGTCTGTCGCCCGCTCCCCGCGCCGCTAATGTACTGTTTCAGTGCGGACAAGTAAGTGCCCGGCGCTCGCCGAGACCCGCGGCAGGGCGGGCTGCCCCTGAGGGGAGCGCGCGCTCCCTCAGCCCCGCGCGCGCTCCCTCAGCCGCCGCCCGGCCCAGGCCAGGCCCCTCTGCGGGGCTCCGCGCTGGAGGCGGGA
>Ga0065711_1028291_pt1 | contig 42177 bp, 29 predicted proteins | sample Hoacrofraction12_FD_59098 | JGI IMG/M metagenome (GOLD analysis project Ga0065711, IMG submission 59098) | Hoatzin crop microbial communities from Cojedes, Venezuela - Epithelial fraction 12 v2 (version 2) | ecosystem: Host-associated > Birds > Digestive system > Esophagus > Crop | place...
GAGGAGAGGCTGAGGGAGCTGGGCTTGTTCAGCCTGAAGAAGAGAAGGCTGAGAGGGGACCTAATAAATGCTTATAAATATCTGAAGGGTGGATGTCAGGAGGATGGGGCCAAGCTCTTTTCAGTGGTGCCCAGTGACAGGACAAGGGGCAATGCGCACAAACTGAAGCACAGGAAGTTCCGTTTGAACATGAGGAAGAGCTTCTTCCCTCTGAGGGTGACAGAGCACTGGAACAGGCTGCCCAGGGAGGTTGTGGAGTCTCCTTCACTGGAGATATTCAAGACCCCCTGGACAAGGTCCTGTGCAGCCTGGTGTAGGTGACCCTGCTTAGGCAGGAGGGTTGGACTAGATGACCCAGAGAGGTCCCTTCCAACCCCTACTATTCTGTTATTCTGTGATTCTTCATTGTCCTTGTACTGTGTTACGTGAATTGCCAAGATGGTGCATCTTCTTTTTGAGAAAACAGATATTTGGTGTTTGGTTGTGTTTTGTGGTGTGTTTTTTTTTAACGTCTCATTTACGTGATAGATTGTTTTCTTATTATCCCCTCCCTGCAAGTGTTCAAGGCCAGGCTGGATGGGGCTTCGAGCAACCTGGTCCAGCGGAAGGTGTCCCTGCCCATGGCAGGGGAGTTGGAACCAAATGATCTGTAAGGTCCCTTCCAATCCAAACCATTCTGTGATTCTATGCTTATCTAATTTTACCAAAACATTTAGGTCAGATCTTCTGGTATGAACTGTGAAAGTCAGCTGAAAAACTACAGTAGGAATAAACACAAACTTAAATTAAATGTAACTCATTGCAAGAACAGGCTGAAGGAGCACACCTGGTACAATCTTAAGGGTGTTTTTTCTTTTTTAAATTCAAATACAAATGACCTCCAGTACACTGAAATTTAATTGCAAACATTTCGTCTGATTTAGTAAGCTGTCTCTTCTAGAAGAGATCACTAAATTATTTTCTCTGGGTGGGGGGAGGTGAAAAGAACTAGTCCTCTGCAGGGATATAAAAATTTAAGGATGCATTCCTACCAATATCCAAACCATGGTTCTTAAATCTGCAGATGTCTGAAAAAGATTTTAAAGTTAAATAAGGCAGAAGATTATGAGCTCTTTATTCCCAGGGAATTTCACATGCTTGAAGACAGCAATTGCTTTGTCTTTTGCTGAAATGCAGCTATCTCTGGGGTAAAGAGAAGCAGCTGTGTAATACCACACGGCAATGCCACACAGGAACTTGACAGGACAGGAAAAATCTCACCTGAAAATACAGCGGCATCAGGAACATAGCTAGACAAACTGTGCAGTCATTACCCACTCCAATTATTGGGATAAAAATGGGAATTAGGCTTCCTGTACCAGAGGTCCTTTATACAGCCCTGTGTGGCAAAGCTTGAAGTCTGATATCTTACTTGAAGCCTGGCAACCACCTTCTAGGGTCCTTTGCGCTGATACTGCTGCTGCGAGTGCTGTTCTAGTTTCACAACTGCCGACACATTTTCATTGAGGAGCAACATTTGGTTACAGACTGAGTTTGCTGGTGCTAATAACTCGGGCTGCTTCCAGAAAGGGGAAGAAAAAAAAAAAAAAAAGAAAAAGAAAGGCATCAATCTAAATATGAATCAAAAGCTGTGCATCTCACGAAGTCAACGGGGACCTGAACTGAGATAATAAATACTTGGCTCTGGATGAACGTTAGAAGGCTTAGCAATATGGTTCACTTTCTTCTCAAAGGCGAAAGTGCAGGGTGAAAAATTAGTGCAGTTGCTGGAAATCTGAGAGACAAATAACCAGCTTCACCAGAGGCTTAGGACGTGGTTATGGGTTTGCCCATAGAGGAATTTTGCTATACCTAATTAAAGCATTGGTAGATGTAAAAGGCATCCAAAGAAGGAATACCAAAGCAGTTCTTGTGAGGATCACAAACTGCTGCTATAAACAAGAGGCTGGTGACCTGTTATTACCTTCCTTAGGTTTTAAGTCATCAACGAGCTGCCTGTTTTGCACAGTTAGCCTTTGCTTGACCTGCTTAGATGGTAGGAGTATGCCACCCTGTCACTAACCGATGGGCCTCTTCAGGAGGGTAAGAGGGGGCCTTCATATGCAAAATTTAGGCTTGAGTGCAGGTTCTAGACACAGTTAAACAGATAATTTTGAGTCCCACTGGAGGTCTGATCTATACCACCAACAAAATGACCACTTGCAACAACACAGGAGTCAGATCTGCTCCTCTCATCTGCTGTCTACGGACCCAAGGTGTGGCAGCCCTAAGTACTGAGGCATTCAAACGAGCCATCTCCAGATTTGCGTGCTAAGTAGTGCTTAGATATCTTAATCAGACATCGGTATGTGAGATGGGAGCAGGGTGTTTAGCCAAACAAGTCTCATCTAGAGGTCAATACGCCTTTTTTTTTCCCAGTTTGTTTAATCCCCAAGATATTATTGCAGCATAGCGTTATGCATTACCATAGCAGTACCATGACAATACAGCATTGGTCCTGGAGCACAACATGATGGTAAATAAACAGAACTCGAGACCAGAAATAATTTCAGAGCATTTTTGCAGAAGACAGAAATAATACCTGGCCCCTCAGGCAGGACACTCATAGGGCCAGCGAGAGACCGTTACAGAGACGGCAGCAGGACCCATGTTCCTAATTCTTTCTGCCAGGTGGGAAACAGACTGATCGTATCTACAGCGGTTACAAAAACTAAAATCACTGAAAAAGTGATAACGAAAGGTTAAGACTACTGTAAATATGTTTAAAAAGATGTACAGGGTGTCCTGTACAGGAAGAAGGAGCAGCAGAGAGAATGTGTTATGAACTGACTGCAACCCCCATTCCCCATCCCCCTGCACCACTCGGGGGGAGGTGGAGAAATCGGGAGTGAAGTTGAGCCCAGGAAGAAGGAAGGGGTGAGGGGAAGGTGTTTTTAGACTTGTTCTTTTTTCTTATTATCCTACTCTGATTTTTGATGGGCAGTAAATTAAACTAGTCTCCCCAAGTCCAGTCTGTTTTGCCTGTGATGGTAATTACGGAGTGATGTCCCTGTCTTCATCTCAACACACAAGCCTTTCGTTGTATTTCTCCCACTGTCCAGTTGAAGAAAGGGTGATAGAGCAGCTTTGGTGGGCACTTTGTGGCCAGCAAAGGTCAATCCACAGTGATCTACTCATCCTTATCTCAACCCATGAGCTTAAGAGATCTGCTTTTTTGGATAAATATAGCAGCCTTGATTTTGAAATATGACACCAATGGCAAAATTTTGAACTGTATTTGGTTCAAGACTGGTGACTTGCATTTGGGCAAATAGCTGTCTAAATCAAAGCTGCAAGTCTTTTACGGCTAGCTCTGTCCTAATTAAACTATCATATATTATGGCCAGGTACTTAAAATTCTGACTGTTGTTCTTTTGAAAGATACAGATGGATCAGGAGGCCTGTCCTAAAATCCGGCTGAGGCTTTTTAAATTTTAAAGCCTCTTACACAGAGCTAATAGGAACAATACATTCACAGATAAAGGAACTAAAGCAGTGTTGTGTTCTGCTCGCTAGATGTGAAATGCTGCAGGTGCTCAAGAGAAAGTAAATAATAAATTATGGTTCGCTCGTTTTTTGTGGGTTTTTTTTAATACCGAGAAATTTTGTGAAAAATAAATGCTTGCATATTATTGAAGATGTTGCCTGCTCTCCAGATGTACCTGTAGTAGAACAAAAGATCTGCAGGGATGATTAATAAGTAGCACTGTTTCTCAAGCACTGTCTGATTAACAGCATTCCCATTTACACAACCCTCCACTTGAATTAGCAGAACAGGGTGTCGTCAGTGAATGACAATAATGGATCTGGTGGCGGCGTAGCATAAGGAAGTCAACTCTTTCCTGCTAACATATGCTGATGATCAGGAACTTCTTTATGATCAGCTCACAGTCTGCATTTTTACAAGACAGAAGACAGAGGAGGGAGCACAGATTTAATCTTTAGAGTGTATATTCATTACTAAATTAGTTCTATTGCTATATTAACAACCACAGTTATTTCAAAAGCAGTTCATGTGGGTCAGTAAGGAGGTGTCAGTTAACCTCAGGCAACCAAATAAGGTTTCTAGCATAGAAGAGTCCTCTCCTGTTCCTCAGGTTGGCCAAAATACCTGGCACACCTGTCTCTCCCTTTCTTCTATGGTGTTCTATCATAGCTGTCTACAAAGGAATCTCAAACAACTACAGTCCAGACTTGAGATCACATTATGTAGGTCCAAAATACCTGAAACATGTAAGCTCGATATACAGTGGAGGGATTTACACTCCCTGATGCTGTAAATACCTTTGAAAAGCCCATGGATGCTTACAGCATCCTTCAAGACTGCACTGAACAAAATTGTTGTAATGGTCCCAAGGCCAGCTGGCTGAGGGAGAGAGAGAGATGTGTAAACTCCTTTCTTGTACCATGACTGACTTAAGAAGAAAAAGTAACAAGAAAGTATACCTTTGTAACCTTCTTTTCATGCATTTTTACAGATGGGAAAGCAGGAAGGACCTCTACAGTTTTAGGTTCCTCTCAACTACCTTCAGCTGGGTAAATGCTGACTAACTAGTCCAGTATACTAGGTAATGAAGAACACAGGAAGATTTGTGAGACGATTCATTCCACTCCCCCCCTCCCCCCCGACACATAAAATTAAATATAAAGCAAAAGAATGATGTTCTTGATGCCTGGATGTCATGTCTACCATTAAGAATGAGGGTCTGAGGAACTACAGGCTGACTTGGTCTCTGAGAAGGTTATGGAGCAAATCCACCCAGCAGCACAGTTCCATGCATGTGAAGGACAAGAAAGTAACTAGGAACAGCCAACATGAATTTATCAATATCAAATCACGCTTCATCAGCCTGGTTGCCGTCTGTGGTGACTGACATGGAAGACCTGGAGAAAGCGGCCAATGTCATGTACTTTGACAAGCGTGGCAAGCTTGCAATCTGGAGATGCAGAGTGCTTGGACAAACTCCATGATGACTAGAAAATTAGGTTGCATTGAAAAAATAGCTGGACAGCTGGACTCCAAGGGTAGCGGTCATTGGTTTGAAGATCTGAGGTCAGGTAGTTCCTTGCAGTATGCCTCAGGGATCTATAGTGGAACAGTACTGGACAGTAGAATGGAGTGCACCATATGTACACCTGTGGAGCCCAGTCGGGGGAAGCTGGGGGGAAAAGGGTGGTGGGAACACAGTTATTGCATTACAGGACAGGGCTTCTATTGAAGTGGACCTCCATCACAGTAGCATTGCTATGTTACAGCATCACAGAATTGTTGAGGTTGGAAGGACCTCCTAAGGTCATCTTATCCACCTCTAGCTCAAGCAGGGCTAGCTAGAGCAGGTTGCCAAGCACTACGTTAATACAGAGAACTACAGTTTGAGAGTTCTGTGCTCATGTCCTGATATTTTTGTTTCTACTTTTTCTTTGATTGAATTCCTCACGTCTTTTGAGTAGCCTGGAAACACTAGGCAAGTCCTGAAAGCAAGCCATGCTTTAAAAATATGCATCTATTGAAAAAAGTTTTAAAAGACTTTGTTAAAATGACATAGTAACTCTGTTCCCAATACATAATTTCCTGCAAACCAGTGTTTTTTCTGGGAGAATTTGAGCTTCTGAGGAATATCGCAACAATGATAAATTTCAGGCTTGTTTTGGTTCTTCTGTATAGTGCAAAATGATTCCACATGCATCACCTCTTCCTTAACACAATCGCATTTGAAAGTTAGTGAATTCCTTAAATGTTAAGAACCACTGAAGTTTGAAGCCTTAGATTTCCATTAGCAAAAGCGCTGCATATTTTCTGTTTCCCAGCTAGAAGATTTCCTGCAGATATTCAAAGGAGAGCTAATTGTATTTATACAGCTCCAAATAACTGGGTAAGGACACTAGAGGTTTTTATTTTCCGTCTGTGTTGTTAGTAGGGCTGGATACTAATATTTTAGACACTACATTGAAACAGGAAATATTTTACTTCCTATTGTTCTAAGTTTTTATGCATAGAAATTAATCTGCTTTTTCTAGTCTCTAGACTTTCCTTCAGCCAATCCCATTTAAACCTTTCCTTTAAGCAGAGATTAACATTTACAGTATAATCAAAAATTCCTCTTGTGTAAGTCCTCTCAGCCAATACTCTAGCTAATCCTTAGATTTAAGATGCTTACAAACAAACAAAAACATGTAGCCACGTTTAACAGAAGGCTGTGGAAACAAAGACTGAGTATGAAAATGTCCTGAAATACATATGCTAAGAAGGCTATGTCACAGAAATGTTTGGAGCAGAAGCCATGAAAAACAGTCTGACTTTCTTTCCTGCTTACATCAAGTAGAGCATAAAACTTTTGCTGAAGGATGGAGAGAAGGACAGCAGGTAACAGACGTGGTTACACACACATCCTCTCACCTACTCCTACCTGTTTGGAACAGTCCCCTCCATACTGTGTAGCAAACCACATGTTCTACACACCTTGCTATGAGAGCCGTCCTCAGTGACTTTCTCCCAGCATCTACTTATTTCCAGAAGGTATCAACAAAGCTGGATTTGGAACAGAAATAGGAGTGGGATTCATCACGCTTCACTTCAGACATCTACGGTTTGAACAACCAAATAAGCTCAATCACCCACACGAGTCAAGGGGAAAGAGCCAGGTGCTTTCAGAGGGTGAATCGCTTGATCTCAGTGTACTCCTGTCTCAAAAAGATGAGTTATCCTTTGAGCTTGTTTCTCTTGGTTGACTACAAGGGAAGCCTGAGCAACCAGTCAAGAGTTTGTCATCTGGGTTGCAGATAAACAAATCAGAACTGAAAAATCCAGCCTATTTATTTTCTTTAACAAAATTTAGAGACTTCTATTAACTTAGTAAGTAGATGCATTTTTTTCAAAAAGCATAATTTGCAAGTTAACCACAGCAATATTCAAGATTCCTAAATGTTGCTTGCATGAGGAACAAGAGTTGTGTTGGTATGTTAGCATCAGTAAATATCGACTTACTATTGCTTTCACTGTTTTTAAAGGCAGTAAGACATGCATAATATATATATAGAAATGGAGAATTCCTCCTTGCTAGTAAAAAGTATTTTGATCTTCTTAACCCTCACAGATTACTCTATTAGCCTGCAAATCAGAAAAAAGCACTTTCTTGTGACCACTAGTTACAATTATTATACAACAATCATGGATCCATGACTTTCAAGTTCAAACACAGTTATTAGACTATTCAATCTAGTCTGCTATGTAGAAAAACCAACAGAAGCCCATTTTTCTGTATGTAGCTTGCTGCTGTGGTTAATCACTCTCATTTGAGCGTAATTTCTCATTTAAAAGTGCAGGGCTTTTACAATCAGCATTAGTTCTTACTTTTTTTCACTGCTAGATTAGAGTCATTTAGTACTTATTATTTTCTCCCTGTGCAAGCAATTACAAACCATAATCAAGCTTTTTAAGTCTCTCACAGTAAGATATCATCTTCCATCCTTTGAATTATTCTTCTGAAGAGCCCTTACAAAATACGGTAAATTATGTACATATGCATATAAATATTATTCAGGAGTACACAAAGTGACCTTTCAAATGGGTATTGATTTTGGCATCTACCAAAATTACCTGCTTATACCTTTGAAGGATATCACTGAAAATTAATGAAGTTATTCCTACTATGCGAGGGATTCCAATGCCAGACTAGCTAGATACAGGCAGAAGATAAAAAAAAAGGTAGTTATCGTAGACCATGCCTGTAACCTATGTTTCTCTTACCCCTCTGACCTAGGATGTATCCCTTCAACTTCCTAACATCAAATACGTCTAAATCAAGAGTGAACTCCAGAGAATAATTGTTAGAATAGTCTATGCCAAGAAATAACATTTTAATAATTAGCAACTATTGAATGGCTTCCCAAGTTAGCTCAGAGAAGATATGATCTGGAATATGGAGACCTGCCCCTCCCATTCCAGAATTTGAAATCCAAAATGCCTTTTAGTATTTAGACTGTTTTTAAACAACCTATCTTCCCCACCTCCCATCCAGTTTCCTGTTGTAAAACTTGCTTATATTATTTTTTTCCATTTTCATTTCCTGAGATCTGTAATGAGTGTTATAAAGTAAATGCAACTCACGATCACCACCGTAAAACATACAAAACTCTACCACAATCCCTTATGCATTTATCCCACAGTTTTTTCACGAGGAGTAACTGCCCGAGGATCATCTCTGCTTTCTTGACTTATACTTCATTAATTCTGTCAGTCTTAGAGGGACTCTTATTTCTGATGTAACAATAATATAGTCTTCAAGTGAATAATGAAAAAATCACACATACTTTTCTTATTAATAAGCTGTTGAGAAAATTATCACTGGAATATTTCAAATATCTAAGGGAATTTTCTATTCAAACCATTTCAAGTTAGAGCCTCAAGCGCTGTAAAACAGTGAAACTTACACTAAACAGAATAATTTTCACATGTGCTGATCATCATCATTAGGCAGTTGATTGCCAATATGCATGCAGGCAACAGTCACCGCAGTTCAGTCTTCTCATTTGCTTTCAAGCCTGTAATCAACTGTCCTGAAAGTTCTACTGAATTTTTAAAATAGTATGTATTTATATTGTGGTATGAACACTGCAAAATAATTTAGTAAAAGCCCAAAGTCCATGACTCTACGTTCAGCAGTGTAATTGTGTAGCAGTCTTCCTGTCTGAAGAAAAAGCATCTTCATCCATGGATTTTTGAACTGGTAACTGTATTATCAGAAGAACTAACTCAGACAAATATATTTTCCTTTTTTTTTTAATATATCTAAGCTCTTTAATAAGAGCAGTGAATTCTGTGAGATGGAGTCTGCGTATTTTCTGTCAGTAAGAAACACACAAGAAACAGCTACCTCCACAGTGAGAAGCCCCAACTCTAAATAAAAAAAAAATGAAAAAGCAAGGCAACTTATCAAATCAATAAAAAGTGTTTCATCTTCATGAGACATTTAGGGCATCAGAATCTTTCACAAACAGACCAACAGCAATAGCACGAGCTTCCACCTAACTCTCTTGCCATAGAAGACAACAAACAATTGAGTTCACAGGTTGCTGCTTGAGTAAACATTTGGAGCAGTTCCCTACATTTTGCATACAAGTGAGAAAAAACAAAACAGTTTATGGAGCTCAGTAAAAGAACCCAACTTTTATCTTCACAAAGGGGCCAGCATTTCACTTCAGGTGAAAACTTACTTTATTCTAAATTTCAGTAAGAATATAAAGATAAGATCATTTAAGCTACGTTATACCAAATGGCTCTAGGCATACAGAACTGGCTAAGTGTTTAGCTTTGCAGAAGCAAAAACTCAACTCCAAGGACTGATTTACATTTGATTTCTCTCAGGGTAGAGAGAATGAGCAGAACCTTGTTTAGTCAGGAATTCTAGCTCAGTAGCTTTCTATCTTGAAACAGTATGAGCTATTTTGATTACTGGATATCAAGATTCCTGAGAAATTTTGTCATAAACCTTTATTAAACCTAAATTATTTTAATTTCATAATTTTCACATATATCTTTGAGTGAAAAATGGAAGTTTCCATTAAGCCTGTTTAGTAATTTGCTATTTTTAGGAATGTCGACATTTCATATTTTCTTAATACTTTCTCAGTTAGGGACCTAAAAAAGAACTACACAGCACAGCAGCTTTATTTCTGCCCTTGGCTACAGTTTCTAAGCATTTTTAAAATCCAAGTTTGCCAGAGATGTTGTTCTGATTTGCAGTTGTAGAGAAAGCCTGCCTGAAGACAAGGGTCTATGCACTGCAAACTCACTGAAGTATCTGAGGCTGCACAAACATTTATCATCTTAGCAATATGTGCTTTAACACTAAATACCTTCAATAATTTCCATTACCAAAGGGGTTTTTCTTTCCATTAAACAAATGCAGCTGTCTTGGACAAAATTGCTGAGCTTGCAAAAATAATTCTCAGTCCCTTCATCCAGTTTATCTTTTTCATAAGATTATTCAAAGATATTCTGATTCTTGGTGTGCATTTACTTGGCTGCAACAGTACTGGGGTTCTTGGACATGGGTAACCCAGAAACACTACTGCAAGTTGGGCCTTTTAGAACAGAGTTTTGAACCTGCTACAAAAATCTGACTAATGCTAAAAATAGTACAAAAGACTGCAAAGTTCTGTGTGGAGAAATAGAAGCAGACTTGACCCTATTTATCACCAATCAATACACACATTTTTAAGTTTGACTTTGCATTTTGATCTTTAAATTTTCAGTTCCTTTGCCGAGAATGATAAAGTTCCAATTTGAAAAGTATGCTCTACAATATCATTTAGGAAGACATATGAACTCAAGATTTGTTCTAATCCATAAATAGAATATTATTTCATACATTTATTATGTACCTAAATATGGTGACATCCCCACAGTAGGATAAACATCATTGGAAAGACCATCATGCAGACAGGACAATTAATTTGAAGCAGTAGGTTCATGTCCTTGCTCAAAACCTTTAAGTAATGCAATGTGATGTCAAACCGGTTTCACAGCAGGGAGTACTGGGACTGTCCCACAGTGTAGGTTAAAGTCATCCAGGCCCGCCACAGGCAGGATGCACACACACACCTGGTCTCTTGAAGTGAATGACAACACCATTCCAATGATACCCAGACTGCACTCAAAACACAGTCACAAGAAATACATATATCAATATTTAGCAATAAAAAAACCCAGCAGAAATGAAGTCCAGGCTTCAATGCACAGAAACAGTCAGTCCTTCAGTTTTTAATGAAATCAGGCAAAGTACTTGCCGGACAAACGGCCGGATAGTCTGCAGTCAACCCACTGTGACTGGACCCAAATGGTTCCTGTGTTAGGCCACTCAGGAATCAGACAAGATCTCAGAAAAAATACTGGATTTGCTAGACAGCATTGATAGTCACATACGAAAGTCAGTCATACTAGCAAAATATTTCAGTATTGCCATTAAGAAGTTCTCTTGCTCATGACTCCAGAGTGGAAGGCTTAATACTTCACTCAAATAGTTCACAGCACTCCTCAAACGAGATTGGGCTGGTAATCCTGGTGTCCAGTCCAAATTACAGTAAGTGAAATTGCATTCAGCTTATCTAAATTCTCCTGCCCCCCTCCCCCCCTCCATTTATAGACAATTTTTATACTCGGCTAGCATTTCAAATGTTAGGTGCTGTTCCACACCAGAGGTTCCTGCCTGTCAGTCTGAAGGGATTAATTATTATACAACTCCCACACTCATTCAAAGGTTTTTGGATTTTGCTTTTACCTATTTAAATAATTATTATTGCTTGTTGTGGAAAGCATTACACAAGTGCAGTTGTACAGTGAGAGATGATGGCAGGGAAATCTTTCTAGATTCTGAGATTAACTGATAAAATCACCTTAAATATTTAAAGGTTAAAAATACAGACTTCATACTTTCAAAATATTTTATCTATTCAAAAAGGTATTTTACTCAAGACATTTTGATCAGTGCCAGGGTTAATAGGAAATCTTAATTTTCTCCACATCTCCATAAATTTCAAAGCCATTCTTCAATAGTCTGTATATGGTATTAGAAGTTATGAATATGTGAAGTGGAGGCATTTAGTGTGAAGCTAGTAAGTGATACCGCTTATTTTCAAAATCAAACAAGACAGACCCAAATTATGCTTTTCTTGGGATGAATTTGAGACTTAGTGAATAAAAGAAAATACATCTGATGAAAACATAACTGAGGAATGGGACACTCATACTTTGCAAGCAGTATTTAGGAAAAGGAACAAAAGAAATTAAATCACCAGAATTTTATTTCTGTTTCAAATTATCACAATCACAATTAATATAAAACAGAGAAAGCACTGAGGAAACATGACTGTTAGATACAAGATTTATCAAGGTGTAAAAGCCTCATCCAAGACTCTACTACTAGAAAACCTGTGACTGTATATTAGAGAAAACATATCTATGCATCAAACACCAAGTGAAAGAGAATAAGCAGCATACTATAATTGACAGGGAGTAACACACCTTCATGTTCTACTAGATTCTGAAGGAAATGGACATTTGAGTATCATTTCTACCCAAGAGTCTTGTTTTGAGTAGACCTGTTTACAATTAGCTATTAAGAAAAGCTTCAGCATAACACAGCAATCTTCATTGTAACTTCTCCATGTTGTCCATACATTAGACGAGCTATTTCCAAAAGCATTTCCATTCTATCCAGGAGACTTCACACACTCTTACACTTGCTGCATAAGGCTAAAAAACAATCACTGAAAGAACATGAGGTTGCATTATTGCTTTGTAACAGGAACTTAGATGAAAATTCTTTATTGAGCTCCAAATAAAATGTTACATCATTAAACAATTAAGAGTTTAGATATACAATTTTTAAAAGTGTATAATATTATACACTTTAAGGCTTTAATACAAGAAATACAGAACAGGGTTTTCATACTCCATAGCCTGTCTTGTTGTTGTCTAGGCACCCGGAGAAGTACAATGCTCTAAGCAGTCCGTAATTAACATGGCAGAAGTTCCTGAAAAAGATCAAAATACAATTTATTTGTACACTTCGAGACTAGCAACCATGAATTCTCTGAAAACTGTCAGATTATATGCAGTGAGATAAGGCGATTATGCATATAATAAATGTATGTAGATTTACAGAAACCATTATAGAAACTGCTATTATTGAAATTCAGTGCAAATGTGATAAAAAGGTTCAATAAAGGCAAATTAATGATATGGTTAATTACCATCATTAACATTACTCGTTTGACCAGTAACACAAATTGACTGGTGTCAGAAAACAAAATCTTACTAGAATGGATAAAAACTCCTAGGTTAGTTTGTCACAATAAAAGAAAGGGTGCCTTCTACATTGATTTTGTTTTTAAATTCAGAGATTTTTTTTAGATTATTTTTCCCCTTTCTTCAAAACCTAATGGATTTCTTTGCATAGGTTACTGCAAAGGGAAAAAACAACCAACAAAAAACCCCACAGAAATGCAATAGCAGAACACAACGCTAGGGCACGTTATTTCAGGATCTGTCAAGAGAAGTTTGGTACTGCAAATATGTAGTTTCTGAGAATATCTAATACCAGCTGTTTGAACTGATATAGCTTATTGTACACACATGTATAGGACATAAGAACTGATACAACTTTTCTTAAGGGGTATGGAGACACAGTTTCTTAGGAGAAATAAGACGTATCAATGTAGAGCACTGGAAAAAGGACAACTTAATGGATTGAAAATTCATACTGCCATCATGCTCAGATGCAGACTTTTTTTCTTAGATGTATCAAACTTAGATCTTGCAACTCATTAAAAGAACAAATAAAATTGGAGTAAAATGTTTAACTTTTCTGTCAAGGTGGGACACAACCACTGAATTGGAGCACCATATGGCCGCAGACTATTCCTCCTGTCAGAAGCATAGCTGGCACACAACAAAACCACCACTGCTGACCAGAGGATGGGTGTGCTCTTGGTCAGGAGGGCAATTTTATCTCATTTACTCATGTGACCTGCAACACCCAGTCATATGACATCCTGTAGCACAATGGTGCACCCAGACAGCCTCTGCATCATCTCACAGGGACACACTTCCACCCCTACCCCCGAAAAGGGATCCTGGAACAATTTAAGGGTTTATAGACTTCAGGGCAGAGTAGAGAAGTGGCACAAATGCACGCTGATATTTTCATCCTTCAGACAGGAGGCACTAAGGAAAGATGGCATAAAAAAGTTGGATAAATATTAGAAGGATGAATTCACTTCTGATTCACCCACTCATCTACTAGCTGTCCCTGCTATCAGATATTTTAGTTTCAACCCATCAAGTTTCCTTGCATATGGCTAATACAAAACTTCTTATTTGCAAAATAACTTGTTATGGCTTAACTCATCATATTGTTGCGATTTATGCTGCAAACAGAAATACAGATTTGGCCAATTCCATTATAAATTTTTTTAAAGAGATATTTATATACTCAGTTTTGCCATAGCAGTTCCAGCAGCTGGTATCAAATCTTTGTCCTCTGAGCCCCAGAGGGCAGAAATCTCCAGGCTCTAATCTGAAAAGGGTACTTTGCTTTAAATCTTTAAAATACTCAAAATCGTTCTAGAGCACTTTGTAAGTACAAAAAGTTCCTTTAGCCTTTGACAAGAGTCTCTTAAATTTACTGTGGTATATGGAGGCAATGCAACGTATGCAATATTTGAAATTAGAGAGCTCTTTAAGTCATGTCAGCTAAAGGCACTGAGATCATGAGGTCAGCAGGAAGAAATACTGTTCCAAGTAGGAAATAAAGAAAAAAATCTGTTCTATTTAAAATATACACTATCTGGAGCAGAAATACAGTTAAATTATTTCTCACTTCATATATTGAATTTACCAGGAAGAGCAGAGCCAGCTATTCTTCAGCTCATGTTTCTAGGTGGACTTGTTCTCCCTTCATTTGTGCCAAAAAACATTCTGTTCCTTGTGCAGAAATGCTTGGCTTAAAAAAAAAAAAAATCATTCTACAAAATCCTTTCTTCAGCTTTGGAAGACTATTTCTGACCTGGTCGAACACGTCTGAGTTAAGTTCTCATCTGAACACTACTAGCATAAAATTACATCCATTTTCTTTCACCTTCCTCTGTCCAATTAAATACTTAATTGGTTGAAGCATTGTCAGAGCTACACATAGCTCTCAAAATACAAATAGCCAGAGGACACTGGGGCAGTGTCGTGTCCTCTTTAGTGATAGTTTAACACTATGACTTCTCCCACCTGAACTGAACACAGCCAATGATTTTTGTTGCCCTCCTGCCAAGCACCTGTAATCATTACATAAATGAAAGCCTTGTGTATAAAGAATTAAAGACCTGATCAAAAGCTCCATTATTTCTCTAATAATTTCCCAGATGGGTAAAGATACCTACCAAAGCATCAGAAGATTAAGGTTTTTGTTCTCTTGGCTGTCCAAGGACATGGGTTTCCTAACAAGAGAAAAAAGGTATTTTTACTAAATTTCAAAGACTAAAATAAAAACTAAAGAAAACAATGTAAATCAAACTATAATTAATAGCAACTTAATGATTAACAAAAAGCTTTAGATAACATTTGTAATGAAGTTACTAGAATTTATGGAAAAATAATATATTACAAACTATTGGTTATGAGGTTTTACATTTGTTTAATAGGGAATAGTTTGTCCAAATTTAACTAGCTAAGCTAAGGCTTTTTAGATTACTAACACAAACTAAACGTTTTAAAAGGAGAATTTAGGTGTCCTTAAAGTATTTCCTACATTCTAAAATGAAGCTAAGTTGTAGCCTCCCTGTTTTTATTGGCTATATTAAGATAAATTGAGTGAGATTAAAATCTTATTTGATTTATTTACCTTTGCAAATGAAGACCGTTTTAAGGGTTACACATCCTCTGTCTCTGACGAAAGCGACCTCAATTAGTCAAGTCAGAAAGTCTTTAAAAGCTTTGTGTTTATTGCTTCCAGCACGGAGCGAGGTGGTCATTAACGTACCAAAATTCTCATAAAAATTCCAAAGTTGCACTAGTGAAAAAATGCTCAACAAAATTAAAACTAGTCACATCTTTTACAGAAAATTCATTAGCTATTTTAAACCATTTTTAACAAAAATATTTTGATTTAATGTGGCACTCAAGCAGATCCATACCATTTGGATACTTTAAACAGCATTTATATCTACTGTGAGTATATATATACATTTAGGTTTATACCTTTTTTTAAAGAAGTTGTGCAATGTTTAATATGAGCCTTTTATGCTGATGACTGTTAAACGTATTTCTCCCTGTTTACTACTATTTATGAAGTTTTATTATAAGATAAAGCATAAAATTAATCTCACACACACTGATTTTCTTTCAAAAGTTTATTTAGTATCAAGCAAGGGTAAAACTTTGCTTAACACTACAGAACATTTCAAGACTTGAGTTACAAAATACCACATTATTTGCATTTGTAATTTGCTTCCCTTTTTACGCATGTTTGCAAAGAGAAAAAACTAGCAAATGGCTGAAAATAAAAACTAAAAACTAAACTACTGAAAACCTTTAAAATAAAAGGTTACGCTTATGTTAAAAGAATGGACTAACATATTTAGTAAACCTATTTTTTGTTTAACACTAGTTAATCAAAGGTTATTTTTTTGATCACCTATTTTTTCAAATACAGTTTTGAAATAACAAAGTTCCTTGTTTTACATATCTTTATGTCCAGGTTGTTCTTTCAACAAAATATTTTAAGTTCAGTCCATCCATTCAGATTTTTAAGCGCTTTGATTTAATAAAAGGGATTGTTCATAGAAAAAATTACTTTGAACAGTATACAGGACTGGTGGAGATTGGATATTTCACAACATCAGACAGTACAATCAGTATCTGGCATATGGCTGGTCTCTGTAGACTCCTTTTGTTGTCCTTGCAGAAGTTGCCTTGTGTCTGGAGTTGGTCCATTCTTCTTGCCCTGCAAGAAGGGAAAATAATTAGACCCCTTCCAATGTTCTTACACGTTGTGTTTGTTCTTTCCTTCTTTAATGGTGAAGTAGATAGCAACATTTTATTTACTGAAACCAAGGCGTACAAAGTGAAGTTTAACACTTGAACCAAAAAATATGGGTACAATACATCTATATGAGCTACCCCACAATGCATTTTCAGCACCTAACAGCAAGAAGTGCGACAGGCTCATAGCAAAAATATTTATGGCTCTGGCTTCAGCTGGACCCACTTGTTGCAAATACACAGAAATGCCAGATATAACAGCAAACCTACAAATAGTTATGCTAGATGAAATGAATGGAGGATATGAATTATGTATAAGCAAATAAGCTACCCTCAGAAATAAGTTTCTTTGCATCAGTACCAATTTAGGCTTAATTCAAATACGCAATCCAATAGTGAAACGCTTCAAGTATCATGACAAACACCTGTGGCTTCCCATAATCTAGGGGCAATACTCATCTTCACTGTAAACATACACTTCCCTTAAAATGCAGAAAATGGGAAGGCAGACTAAAAAAAAGGACAAAGGAGATTTCTTGTTTGAATTTTGAAAAAAGAGTTTGTGAAAAGCTTGTGCTATATTTAATGCTTCATAACCCTACCACATTTTAGGGGTAATTAATATTAACAAGAAGTAGCAAAGTATTGTCTTAATGAGTGAGAATCAGAAGTACTGTGCCAGGCATTTACAACAAAAGAGAAGACAGGACAAAATGAAGAGTATAATGAAACAGTACTTCGGTACACTTCAGTCAAGTAAACAAATGGGAGTACTGCCTTAGAAGAAAAACCCAAAAACACCCCAAAGCAGCACATTTGAAAACAGTGCAAGAATTAAACTTGTACCTCAGGCAAATTCCACAGGAATCAGATAACAGAATAACACATATGAGAAAACCTCTTGTGGTTCTTCATCACACACAAAGCAAGGCTTATATTAAGCAAGGAAACGAACGCTAGCCTAACAGTAAAGGCAGCTTGCTGAGGGATAAGAATTACAGAATAGCCTAGCTTTGAAGCACCACTGCAAGTAACTGTTGAAATGTAAAACACAGTCTTGGTTACAGTTTTAGGGGAATACTTGCTCCTTTTCAAGTAATTGGCCAAATCAGTAAGGTGAAGAGTCTCCTTTTTATCAGTTTTCACTCTGTTGCCATTCAGGGCTCCTAAATCTTAAAATCCTAATCCTAAAAAAACCTGATCATCTTCCTATGTCCTCTGGATTGGCACCTAAGCTTCTCAGAAGAGGAAAAGTTCAGGTTCTTCCTGGGAAACTGCGTTTCCTCCTGGCCATCTCTAGGCAACTATCTGCTTACCACTCAGTCTTATGACTTTTTTTTAAGGAGGTACTTGAGGGTCAGCTAGTTAAGAAATAAAGTGTTTAACTATTTATTTGTACGTGCAAAAACTTCAGTAGCTGTAACCCATAATCATTTTTCAACATATTTATAGTCTTGCTCAACTTCAGTAAATACATCACTTAATATTCTGAGTGGCTGTGCTTTGATAAATAGAAAACCAATTTTTATTGCAAAAGCAATAAAAAACCCCCATATTTTCAACCTTAAATACCGCAATCCACATTTTTTCCTAGTCAACTTTATCGACACTAAACAGTTTCATACATTTCCTCCCCTCCCCTCATCAATTTTGCATTCACAAAATACTTACAAATATCAGGCTTATAATGGCAAACAGTTTATTTTAGTGCTGAAATAAAGATTTAAGCTATACATCTATCACAACCACTTGAAAGTGCTGGGGGACAGGAATTTCAAGTGACCTTAAGCAAAATAATTAGTTTAAGCAGATGACATTGAGCAAACTTATGGTTTAGGTGCATTTATCATTACTTAGTTGAGGTCATCTTAGTTTTCAACAGGAAGCACTTCCAAATGGAGTTTAAGAAATACACCATGGAAAATTTTAAGTAGAGCTCTAAAATCACCAAGCATTCGTTAAATAGAATCACAACTCTTTTACACTAGTTACTAACAATCCTCAAATGTTTGATATGAGTGATCTAGATTATATTTCTCTGATCTCTAGACAGAGATTTAACATTTATCCCTTAAGCAAAGGTGCCTCTTAACATGCTTTACGCTTCTAATCCGTAACAGATTTCTTTAATTAAACCTGTCACTATCACACTTTGAGCTTAAAAAAATGTGATCTTTACAACTGGCATATGCTTTTTGCTTCATTACGCATTGTTTTGTCTCCATATGAGTAACCCACTGCCCTCAATGTCTATTAGCTACCTAAAGTACTTTCATAACCTTTACGTAATGACTCCCTGCTTGATTTCACAAGACTGATGCATGAAAATGCACTGATACCAAGAGACCATACAAGTCTAAACGACACTCATTTAGGCCCCGAGATTCAATTGGGACCCGAATTCATCATATTCTTACCGTGTACCAAGTTTCAATGTCAGTTGTGCTACAAAAGAAACATCTGCTTTCAGCTGCAAATCGCTCCTGAAAACATGTCCTACACCCCTATTTTTTCTCCGCTAAGTCTCATGAATGTGACATGAAAAGGGTACTTGCAGCATGATTTAATATTTCTTCTTTCTTTGATTTTAGTTCCACATGACTATGTTAGTTATCAGACCACAGAAACCTGCTTCAGTATTTTTCTCATAACCACATGAGGAGCCCTGTGACAGTGCAGGAATCCTGAACAGCTGTTACCCACTGCAGAACTGAAGCTTGTCTTATGGAAATTCTTCTTTGATTACATTTTTTCAAGAGTCTACTACTGTAGTCATCCAGCTCAAAGCTACTCACCGTAAGAGTCGTATGTTTCTTCACTCAGTCCATGGCCATAGTCATAGTAATCTGCTCCACTGTAAGGGAGGAGGGAAGTAGGAAGAAGAACAAGAAATAGTTACATTTTTAAGAAGCAATGCTTATCATTACACACTTTGCCTTTGAAAAAAGAAATCTTGAAGGATATAAACATGCCCTAAGGTAAGAAAGGTAAGCATTCATGTGACTGACAGCTTAGGTCCTGTTTATTAATTAATTAGAAGAGAAAAGAAACCGTATTTACTGTCATTTAGGATTTTTTTTTCATCACAGAGCCACCGGTTCACAGTGTAAATGTGGATGTGGGGATTTTTAGACTTAACGTTGTACTTATATTTGGGAAGGATGAAGATCTTACAAATGTCAATGAAAGAAGAATAGGAGGTGTAGGTAGTGAACCAATTCATTTGTCATATAAACCTCTTTTCATCACCTACTGTTGCCTAGTATTTTGCATCAAAATGCAATAAAGCACAAACAACTTTCTGATCTGAGGGTTATGCAGTTGCTATACGTGAACAAGTTCCAGTGTCTTCAAAACAAGACTAATGTGCACATATATATATCCTATTATTTTAATAGGCAGGCAAGAAAAGACAATAGAAAGAAAGTTAAAAGAAGAAATCTGCAGTCATTGGGTTTCAAGAGTATGTCTGAATACCACAACCAAGGCCTAAACCACTCTTCCATTTCATAATGACATTTCTATTTGTATTAAGACCACTGAATGGGAACTGAAGAACAAGTTACATAATACTTTATGTATTTTATGTACTTTACTTATTACATAATACTTTTCCATTATACTTTCATATTTCATGTAAGTATAGCTATGTATAGTCTTTTATATCATTGACAGAACAAAAGCCTATTAGACATGTTTGTAGTACATCAAAACCAAGTCTCTTAATTGTTTTTTTCCTTTTCTAACCACAGCCAGACTGAGGGCTGGTATTTGGACAATACTCTACAAATCCATGCTACCAACTTATCTTCTGAGTGAGAAGGAAATCACTAATATATGATCACTAGTAAGTAATTACTAATATTGACAAAATGTTTCTAACATGAGATTGATTGCTAAGAAAATTAAAAGCAGAGAAAAAGCAATTTATAGCCTTAACGTGAATTAGCAGGTAAAGCATTTATATAAAGCAAACAACATCACATCACAATCACTTCTAAAGTGACAAAAGACGAAGATCACTTGTTGTGTTTGGGTGGTTTGTCTTTTAGATTTTTTTTAACTAAAAAGTTTTAAATCGCACAAAATCATCCAGGCCAGAAATAATACAGTTCTAGTGTGTGAAAATGCATATATAAAAAGCGTGGATGAGTATTTGTTATTGCTAGTATAAGGCTTCCTAAACAAAAATCAGAATGCACTATGGAGACCCACAAAAAAAGTGTCTGTATACAACCTAAATGTTATCTATGGTTTGTCAGGCCATGTTATGAGGGCCACAGAACAAGGGCAAAGTTTGAAGCATAAAAAAATAACATGATTTTGCCCTGCAGTAGCTAGTGATAAAACAGTCTTGATTCTGACAACCAACTTAAAACTGACATTCACTATCCTTCCACACTGTACTTGACCCTATATTTTAAGACTGTCATCAAGGTTAGAAGCCTATAGCAGCCGAGCCTTATCCCCATATCTGTCAATCCTGTCAGAATGACTTTTGCAGGGTTTCACTTCATAGTTCTATTAAATGAAAAATGACTCATTTTACAGCACAAACTGTAAAACAAATAAACATCAGAAAGGAAAGATCTTCTACTTATACTGAAGTGTATCACAACCCATGTTTATTAGCAGACAAACCCTTCAAAATTAATAATCTGTCCAAAAAGTAGAAGTTACAATGGGAAGTTGCCTAGTGCAATTTAATACTCTCTACTGACTCCTTTCGTTCGTGTCCTATGAACAATGCCAACACTCTCAATTCAACTTTGTTAAACAAATGCAAAACTTCAGACAGCATAACTTAAAGTCTATGACCCAAAGGAAAGGGTACATATAAGATGGCTGTAAGGAATTCTGGGTAAAAAAGAAAACATTAAAAAAATTTTTATTGTTTCACCTGTAACAGTCTAAATAGCCCATGGAGTTCACAACCAAGACCAAAGATGACAGCTTTTTTTTGAGGAATTACAGAAAAATTTAATACTGTAGATGAAGTTACACCTTACAGAACTGCATTTTTTTCCAAAGCAAACACCTGAAAAAGGAAATCTAGTCAAAGGAACCTGCAATACGAAACTTTTCTGAATTGTACATTTGAACTCATTAACTGAGATACATGAAGTCAATTCTGTTGTGAGAAATTAAGTAACTATATTAAATAATTCTTCCACTGGACAGAAGATATGATGTCAATTTTTCTTTTAAAAGCATCGTTGACATTTACACATTTATAGGTTCTCTGTCATCTCAGCATTCTGACTGAAGACTACTCAAACTCCGTATTTTCCTTTAACAGATTTATTCTGCAAGGGAAGCCCTTTTCCTCCTATTCCTTTCGTTTTGTCTCATAGAAAGGAGAACAAAACTACAAACCAGGTTCACCTTTACCTCATGTGCCTCCCTCCTTTCAGAACAAGCTAAAAAGCATGCCCTAGATTCTTTCCTTTTTAACCCAGCAAGACTAAACCTGGAGTTTGAGTTCCTGTTTTCAGATGTAAAATGTCTTCTTGAAGCAATTTTCTACCATCTTCTTTTCTGAATTTTTCCTTACTTTTCCAGGTGTCTACTTTGTAGATGGCTAATTGCATCACATTGTATAGTTAGCTGAGTTTTCAAGCATCTTCTTAACCATCAAGTAAACAGTACAAGTAGAATCAACACTGGAGTTATCACCTGTGATTCAGATCTCTTGTACATATAGCCCCTGCTTGTATCTCCTCATATTTAACTTCTTTTGTATTCCCATTCCAGGATAATGTCTTTGGACTAACAGGAGAGAAAACAGATGGTAAAGGAAAAAACACTTTGATTTTCCATGTCAACATAAAAACTTGGAACCCCCTAATGGTATGGAAGGTTTAGCAAGCAACAATAAGCTTAAGTACACAGCTTCTAATTGGTGAGGGTCGGCCATAGATCCTACAATGCTTATGAAGTGTGGGTGAGCCTTAAGTAGTGTAAAGCCAGGTGAAAGTGCCTGTTTCCTCAGTTCAGAAAACAGCTGAATAATGGGAAGAGCAACCTCAGATTTTAGCGCTGCATCACTAGTGAAGTAAAGCCTTAAGGAGCTTTATCTAGTTCAACAGAGGACTGGGAAGCTTCCTGCCATTTTTCTAGAACCATTGTGCTGTGAAGTGTCTTAAAATACTTTAGTTATTCAACGTAAGCCTTTCAAAGGTCTTATGAAATATGACCTGAATTTCTCAGGCTTTTCTGCTAAGCTGATTGTTTCTGAAAATATCTTGATGATCCATAATAGCAGAAGAAATCTTTAAAAAAAAACAAATAGCAGTAACTGCTCTTGACATGATGGTTAAGTCTTAAGGAACTCCTACCTTTTATGCTATATTAACTATTAGCTTATTCTGTCTAGAAATGTTGGGATATTCTCTTGGGACAGGTATCAACAGAATGGTAGAGTTTCAACCTAACACTTACAAAGATCTCAGAATGAGTCATTAGGCTAATATTTGGGGCAATCCTAGAAGAGGCATGTCAACCACACAGTGCAAAGCCTCTATAGTATTCCCCAAAAATGAATAAAGGTAGCCAAAATACACTGTGATGAATGAATGGGATTGCCATGGCCCTTTAGATTTGATACAGGCATCTTTCAGAACCTACATTATCCCATTTCCATGTTTGAAAAAAAAAAAAAGTAGTATGACAGTGAGCCTGACTGCTAAGGGAAGAAAGCTTCCCTGATTGAAAGCTTCTAGTTTAATGGAAAAGCCCAGACTTAAGCACTGAAAAGCCTGGCTACTGTGTTTAAGCACTGGGTGAACTGAAACTTTCTTCCTCTTCAGTGATAAAAACAGCTTTTGCAACCAGCTCAGCTTCTTGTAATGCTCACTACAGAAAAAATGGCAAAAAAACCCCAACTCCTTTGCTTTTTCTTCTGCACACTAGTATCACAAGTAGTTTTGTGACTGATCCCTTTCAACAGAAGCCAGGACAGTTTCAGAAAGTGACCAAAAAACCCCTCCCAAACAAAGGTTTCCTTTTGTGCTAAGAGTAGCTCCACAAGCATCACCTTTGTCCTTGTACACAGAGGTCACACAGAACAGCAGCAAAGCAGAAAGAACAAATAAGGATCTCTCTAGCAAGAGGTCTTACACGATAGACCCTAACAGATATGATCACATCCAAACAGAACTCCACAAGGACAAGCCTGTTTCTATCATTCCTACCATATCTTCACACTCAGCTGTTTCAGACATCAAAAAACATCCATCAAGAGTAAACAGGAAGAAGAATATCCCAAATGATGTTGTCAAGACAACAATCACTGTAGTGAAGCTTCTCATAACTCCATAATGGTCTCGAACACTGAGTTGAGTGTCTGTTCTTAATGCCTCTGTGGCTCCTGAGAACACCATATTCTGTAACCCAGCTAACAGCAGGATAGCATAAAACCAGGATATCAAGAGAAGATCCACATCTTTTCTTGCATCTTGCAGATAGATTTTTATGTAACGCCCAGTTCTGCCACTTCTTAGCAGAAGTTTCTTTGGGACATACTCGCATTCCTACATCTCAGTTTATGTCTGTAAAACAGATAATGATCTTGGAAAGCAACTGAGACTTGTATGTGAAAGCTTTATAAAAAGAGAAAAATGATGCAATCTTCCTTCAATTATATCCCATTGTACTCTCATATGGATAACACAAACAGCAAATCTATTAACTATAATCACTAAAGATGACCAGAGTGCCCCCTCAAGCATTCCCTTAGCTATCACTATTTAGAAATTATTTTTCATGGCAGAAATTGTAACACATTTCATTTCAGTAGAATAGTGAAATACCCTCGGAGGTATCTGCATTCTGGTGCTACCTACCAGGCACAAAACTACATCTATCACATATTTCTAGAACTCTATACATTTCCCTAAAGCTAACAGTTTTACTATCTGAAATGTCCAGTTATTGCTGCCTGCGAACTCATTCTTTCCCCGCTCTTCCCCCCTGCCCCCCCAGCTCCACTCTCCCATCCCATGCTTCAAAACGGGAAAGGTAAGAGGCAAGTAGCAGAGGTAACTGAAGTACACAGTACTAATAAGGCTTCTTCTCAGTAACAGCAGTAGCAAGGAGCTATAGCTTTACCTTGAAATTATTAATAGAATACAGACAATCCATTCCTAAACATGAGAAATGCTAAATAAAAATGTCAAAAATGTGCTACAAAAAGCACCAGCAGAAAAACTAAAAACTCAAGCTGCCTAAATATTAGCATTTTGTTTTGGCTTCAGAATTAGAATGAGGCCCCAGCCATTCCCACATCACATGTGATTTGCAAAGCTATTTTGGGGAACTAAACTAGACTGCTATCAGAGAAAATTAAACTGAAAGCCTCAAACTATCCAGGCGCGTACCAAGTGTGTTCCAACTGCTAAGTGGAGAAAAGAGATATAAACCAACATGAACACTGACATTGGGAAAGGATGTGTTCTCTTCCCTTTACCTCCAAACAGACCAGACTACTCAGGACAGTGGAAGCAGCAGAGAATGACGAAGATCTGACAGGTATCAGTCAAAATCTTTAGATTATCCATTGCAATACCAAAAAAAGCTGTGGGTATTTTTCCATCTAATACTTGGCTATCCCTCTTAAGTCCTGCATAAGGTGTTGTTAGAGATACAAGACAATATTACCCATCAGACTGGAGTACAAGACAACACCGCCTCTACTACATCAGCCACAAAAACTGAACAGAATGTCACTACTCTGTCATTAGAAATACTCCTTAGTAAGATACATCTTCTTGTCTTACTAATTTACTGAAGGAACAGTACAACTTTCATCAGTTCCCTGTAAGTTTGATACACTTTCTCACCAGTAGAAATTGAAAAGCATCGGAGAGAAAAAATATCATTGCATCCCAGTTTTCTATAAAATCACAGATTCATGGACTCATTAAGGCTGGAACAGACGTAAGATAAATTCCAACTGTCAACCCAACACCACCATGCCCACTAAACCATATCCTGAAGTGCCACATCTACATGTTTTTTGAACACCTCCAGTAACGACGACTCCACCACTTCACAGGGCAACTTGTTCCAGTGCTTGACCACTCTTTCAGTAAAGAAATTTTTCCTAATATCCAATCTAAACCTCCCCTGAAGCAACTTGAGGCCATTGCCTCTCTTCTCCCAGATAACAAGGGATAGGACAAGACCAACACCTGCCTCACTACAACCTCCTTTCAGGTAGTTGTAGAGAATGATAAGGTCCCCCCTCAGCCTCATCTTCTCCACACTAAACAGCCCCATTTCCCTCAGCCGCTCCTCACAGGACTTTTCTCTAGACCCTTCACCAGCCTCATTGCCTTTCTCTGGACATGCTCCAGCACCTCAATGTCCTGCTTGTAGTGAGGGGTCCAAAACTGAACACAGTGTTCAAGGTGCAGCCTCACCAGTGCCAAGTACAGGGGCACAATCACTTCCCTACTCCTGCTGGTCACACTATTCCTGATACAAGCCAGGATGCCCTTGGCCTGCTTGGCCACCTGGGCACACTGCTGGCTAATGTTCAGCCAGCTGTCAACCAGCACCGCAAGACCTTTTTCCTCTGGGTAGCTTTCCAGCCCCTCCTCCCCAGGCCTGTAGCATTGCATGGGGTGGTTGTGATTGAGATACAGGACTCAGCATTTGGGCTTGTTAGACCTCACACAACTGACCTTTGCCCATCGATCCAGCCTGTCCAGATCCCTCTGCAGAGCCTTCCTACCCTCAAGCAGATCGACACTCCCACCCAGCTTCATGTCATCTGCAAACTTACTGAGGGAGCACTCAATGACCTCATCCAGATCATTGGTAAAAGTACTAAACAGAACTGGCCCCAAAACTGAGCCCTGGGGAACACCACTTGTGATCAGCTGCCAACTGGATTTAATTCCATTCACTACCACTCTCTGGGCTCAGCCATTCAGCCATATTTTTACCTAGTGTACACCTGTCTAAGCCATGAACCGCCAGCTTCTCTAGGAGGATGCTGTAGGATACAGTATGAAAGGTTTTACTAAAGTCCAGGTAGATAACATCCACAGCCTTTCCCTCATCTACTAGGCAGGTCACCTGGTCATAGAAGGAGATCAGGTTGGTCAAGCAGGACCTGCCTTTCATGAAATCATGCTGGCTGGGCCTCATGCCCTGGCTGTCCTGCACATGTCTGGTGAGCATACTGAAGATGAACTGCTCCATAATCTTCCCTGGCACAGAGGTCAGGCTGACAGGCCTGTAGTTCCCAGGATCCTCCTTCCAGCCCTTCTTGTAGATGGGTGTTACACTGGCGATCCTCCAGTCATCTGGGACCTCCCCTGTTAGCCAGCACTGCTGATAAATGATGGAGAGTGGCTTGGCCAGCTCCTCCAGCAGCTCCCTCAGCACTCTTGGGTGGATCCCATCTGGCTCCATAGACTTGTAAGTGTCCAGGTGGCATAGCAGGTCATTAACTGCTTCCTCCTGGATTATGGGAAATTTATTCTGCTCTCCACCCCTGCCTTCCAGCTCAGGGGGCTGAATACCCTGTGAGCAGCTGGTCTGAGTATTAAAGACTGAGGCCAAGAAGGCATTAAGGACCTCAGCTTTTTCCTTATCCTTGTTGGCAATATTCCCCCCCGTGTCCAGCAAGGGATGGAGTTTCTCCTTGGCTCTGTGTTGTTCATATATTTGTACAACATTTTTTGTTGTCCCTCACAACAGTGGCCAGCCTAAGTTCTAGCTGGGATTTTATCTTTCTAATTTCCTCTCTGCACAACCCCTGTACTCCTGAGTCGCCTGCCCTTTCTTCCATAGGTGGCAGATCCTCCTTTTTTTCCCCTGAGTCCCAGCAAGGGCTCCATGTTCAGCCAGGCCGGTCATCTTCCCCGACAGTTTGGTCTTGCAGCACATGGGGACAGCCTGCTCCTGTGCCTTTAAGACTTCCTCCTTGAAGAATGTCCAGCCTTCCCGGACCCCTCTGCCCTTCAGGACTCTGACAGGGGACCCTCTCAACCAGCGTCCCGAACAGGCCAAAGTCTGCCCTCCGAAAGTCCATGGTGATGGTTTTGCTGAACCCCCTTCTTTAGTTTGTCATGAATAGAGAACTCTATCATTTCATGGTTTCTAAGCCCAAGACAGCCTCCGACCACCACATCTCCCACCAGTCCTTCTTTGTTAGCAAACAGCAGGTCAAGTGAGGCACCGCCCCAGTAGACTCACCTACCAGCTGCATGAGGAAGTTGTCTTCCACACACTCCAGGAACCTCCTAGACTGTCTCCTCTCTGCTGTGTTGTATTTTCAGGAGATATCTGGTAAGTTAAAGTCCTTCACAATAACAAGGGCTAGCGATTGTGAGATTTGATTTGTGATTGAGAGTTGCAGCAGGAGAGGTTTAGATAGGATATTAAGAAAAATTTCCTTACTGAGTAATCAGGCATTGGAACAGGCTTCCCAGGGAAGTGGCAGAGTCCCCATCCCTGGAGGTGTTAAAAAAATGTGTAGATACGGCACTTTATGACATGGTTTAGTAGGCATGGTGATGTTGGGTTGACAGTTGGACTTGATCTTAGAGATCTTTTGCAACCTTAATGATTCTATGACTCTGCCAGCAGCTTGTAGAATGCTTCACCTACCTCTTCATCCTGGTTGGGTGGTATATAGCAGACTCCCAGAAGGATGTCTGCCTTGTTGGTTTTCCCCCTCATCTTTACCCTTAAGTACTTCACTTTATCATCACAATCATGGAGCTCTATACAATCAAAGGAGTCCCTAGCATACAGAGCTACCCCACTGCCTCTTTCCTCGCCTATCCCTTCTGAAGGGCTTATAGCCATCCATTGCAGCAATCCAGTCATGAGATCATCCCACCATGTTTGTGATGGCAACCAACTCATAGCTGTCCTGCTGCACAATGGCTTCCAGCTCCTCCTGTTTGTTGCCCATGCTGTGTGCATTGGTGTAGATGTACTTGCGCTGTGCTGTCGATTTCACCCCCAACTCTGGCATGCCACCCCTGGGCTCATCTCCAGTAAGCCTGGTTATTTCACCCTCCCCCTCTGAACCTAGTTTAAAGCCCCCTCGATGAGTCCTGCCAAGTCATGAGCAAGAATCCTTTTCCCCCTTTGAGACAGCCGGACTCCATCTGTTGCCAGCAGGCCCAGTGCTGTGTAAACCTCCCCATGATCAAAGAAACCAGAATTCCACCAATGCAACCAGCCTCTGAGCTTATAGTATAATTCAAAAATAATAAAAGTGCCATCACGGAATGTATTTGGTTAGAGATTATATTTAACTGTTTTCAGGGCTGCATACTCATAAGCATCTGACAGATCTTAAAAGATCTTACATATTATCATGCTTGAGATCCTTCCAGTGTTTCTCCGACGCCCCTTACATAGGCAAGGTTCAAGCCTTGCCTCTCCAAGTACATTAAGGCAGATGTCTTCCTCTTGTGTTAAAGACAATTCAATCTACTTAACCGCTAAGACTTTTTTACTGGGTTTTTGTGGGCTCTACTACTTTTGTCACATGTACGTTCCAAACACATTGCACCTGACAATTACACCACAATAAACTGCAAATTCTGATGGCTACTAAACCGTATTTTTCATCATCTGTCAACTGAATGATGCCAATATTGTGCTTAGAAGTACAATTTACAGCCCTCTTTTTTTTTCTAAAACGAAATACAAGCAGGAGAAACAAATAAGACCAATTTAAAGTTTTCCTGAAACCATCTCCCTTTTCTTAAGTCACCCAATTAAACAGATATTTCCTCACCATGGAAAGAAGCAAGGTTTGTCTTCTCTTGAAAGCGAGCCAAATACTACAGGATAGTCTAAGAGGAAAAAATGCAACTTTCAATTGCTGCCAGTAAGCAGACATAGTACGTTGACTGTCAACCAGTGTCAAATCTTCATCTACAAAAATGTATTCTGTGACAAAAATACGTTTTGAGCTGATGAAACCTGATTTCTCATGCTTCTCTCATTCAAAGAATAGACATTGGCTTCCAAGAAAGTGAGAGTTTCTAGTGAAGCTCCTTCTCCACCCTACACTGGGGAAAATAAATCTTCCTCATATATATTCTTCACTGTCCACTGCAAGCATGAATTTGTGATGTCCTTCCTCTAGTCAGAAAGACTATGTAGTTTCTTTTCCTTATCTTAGTATCTCTTAATGAAACCAGTAGAAAATTTATAATGCAAGACATTTGACAAGTTATTTCCAAATGATTAGTAACTTCAATTGGTAAGATTTGGAAACCTGATTATCCAAGTTATGCCTCCAAATACATCTAGCAGCACTGCTGCAGCATCCTGATGAGGCCTAGCAACTGCATGCTCTCCCTTTGTTACCACCATCATCCAAGCTTAAAGGATGATTGTTTTATTTTTTTAAAAACATACTGTAATTAAACTAAAGCCCCCATAACTAAGATATTTTGAAACTATGACTAATTCCACAAGTTACCATTAATAACTACAATATAGCATTTAATATTTCAAAAATACTTCCTGTTAGTGACTTCTTTCTGTTAAAGAATTCTTAAAACATCTTACTTGACCTATCCATTTCTCATGCTTTCACCTGTGTAATCAGTCAACGAAAAAATTCTAAATCCTACTAAACATACATCATCTTATATTGCGGTAACTCAAACACCCAGTTTAAGATGCTGTACAATCACCTAAGTAAAATTAAACCATCACACAAAACGGATAATCTAATTTTGTGAAATAACTCCTTTTTTGCATTCCTCAAATATTTAAAATTTCATGTTACTACTTTTTGTACTACTATAACACCTCTGTTTTCTCCAACAGGTCTCTAAATTTATTTCTAAATGCATTTTCACTTGTTTTCTAAACATTGAGGCATAAAGTTAAGTTTGATAGCAAAGCTATGAGGAAAACCAAAATAATTTCTGTATCTAAAAAGCATTTTACTAAGTATAATTAGTAAAAATTAAAAGTAATCCGAACATTTCCTAAATAGTGAGGTAATCTAATGTCAACATGACGAGGATTCTAAAAACCTTTTCCAATTTTATGTGCCACGTGATATACTTGTGTTAAGATTAATTTTTCCTTTAAAGATAAGTTTTTTCCAATCATTACGCTTGAATTGTCTTAGTCTTATTCTTGTTTACTGAGGTTTCAGACCAGATTTCTGTAAACCATTTTTAAAAAAGATTCAAGCACGTACACTAGATTCAAATAAAACCATCTGTGTTATTGAGGCACTTCTGAATATTTTATCTTGCCACATTTTAACAGGTAACAAAAAAGGAAAGTGATCTAAACCTGAATAACTGGATCTGAAAAACTGCAGAAAATCTCTTCCAATAATACGAGTGTAAAAATTAAGCAGGAAACCACATGGCAGGGATTTTAAGTTAAAAGGTGCATTAGCTTGTTTATGCCAATGCTTTTGAGGCTTTATTTGCACAGAATTATAACCTCCAATAAGCTTGTACATACCGGGTGTTCATAAGCAATAATTACAAAATACTAACCATTTGCACTATTCCCAGAAATCAAACTGCTGTGGATTGATTTGATTTATGTCAGAGCATAAAATATAAACAGCTACTAGCATTAAAATCGAGAGAATTACATCTTGAAAAGCAATAGTAACAGACACTGTTTTGCATATAATGCATATTTATACACCCTGGAAATGCATGATTGCTGACAAACTTAACAATGTAAATTTAAAACACTGAGCATCACAAACAAAGTGTTAGCAATTAACTTTCAAATACCAACAGCAACACCTCCAGAAGCCAATTTCAAATCCATATACCCAGCTCTTGATGAAAATCCTCCTCTTATAAAACAGCAATGTCATCATCTTTTGTATGACTGCGAAGCCCAGTTTCAGAACACACCTGAAAATTGGAGCTCCTAGGGGAAAACAGGGAGGGTCCTGCCAAGAACTACATATTGGCTTTTTTGAGCTTCTCTCAAAACTAAGGTGTCTCTAGAGTGGCACAAAATCAGGGATTTAGAGATCCAAAGGATTTTAGCAAACCAATTTAGCTGTATTATTTAGGCATTAGCTGAACAATGGCCACTGACAGATCTCAAGGTGGGGTTTTTCAGTACCCTCTTTTCAACCTGATATCCAGTTACTTAGTTCTTAAGTGACTACCACAAGCTATGAAACAAATTTCCTCGAACCATTTAAACCACGGGGCCTTTTGGCACAGTCTTTGCTGCTTTAGAGAAATTTTATGTGTTGAATCAGTCACTGTTGAAATAAACGGTAAAGAATAAGGCTTCACTGCATGGCATTCGTAATGCTGGGTTTTTAACATGCTTACAGATTACCACAGACAGTTACCTTGTTATGCTTTTAGACAAATAATTAAAATAAAGTTACAGCATGGAATTCTCACTTCCCAACACGTTAATGAATAAACACAGAGTGAACCAGAGACACTGAATAAACAACGGTATACTAAAGAGAATTTGCCAATTCCCTCAATTCAGATTAGCCTGACTATATGGCTCTAAGGTTTACAGGCCATTTACAGGTATTTGTATCACATTTTTGGTACAATAGTTGATGCCCAGAGAAATCTAGAGCATTAGTAAGTGCAGAAACCAAACACTGCAGAAAACTGTAGACAACACCAGCAATTACCTCAAGCCCTAATATTTCCCCTTTTATATCAGTGTTTAGATTAATTTCTCCTGCAATGGAATGAAGGTAATATCACCAAGGCTGAAGACCTAAGCCAGCTTTTAAGTTATAAATGCTAATTAAACACAAAATGACTACATTACTACAGGAACGACATTATTTTTGCCCCTAAACATAGGCACATACTTGTACAAACTATTCCTTTTACAGTTGAGATTGCTGATCTCTGTTGTAGGTAATAAAACAACTAAGCTAGATAAAATCAGGTTTTCTTTTCAGAAGACATATGCAGTTTTAAGTGCCAGCAGACAAGCCTAAAGAACTTATTTGAAACTTCTGAGTGCCATGAAGCAGACAGATGGGGTTCTCCACTTTTTTTGTACTACAGTAACTGTGTTAGCCATTCCCTCTTGACAGTAAACTTAAAAGCACGCAGTAAACCTTTAATGCTGTTGGAGAGGTAAAAGACTCAGCTCTCTTTCTCGACAACCTTGTCACATAATCTGAATTTTAGGAACAAACCTCGTTCTCTGGCATGTTAACTCTCCGCAGCATCTGTCACCGCTATGAATGGTTGATCATAAGTACCTCTGTAGTCATCTCAATGCTATTAAGCAGATGGCAGTGCTAAATCCGAATGATGTAGTACATCTCCCTGGTGGACTTTGTTTCCATACACTACCATTATTCTACAATTCCTCAGTGATAAATCTTATGTATTCTAGAGAACATTAAACAGTGAACCGACAGTGCCAATTGATTTATTAGCATCCATTTCCCTCTGCCCTATTATTGTCTTCACAAACACTTCTGCAGATCATGTAGGGAGCCACTAAGGGACAAAAGCACTTTTTTGCTCAATTTGAAACATCTCAGATTTAAAATACACAGAATTTTTCTTCATGCTGAAAATGCTTAAATTGATCTACAATTTTAAATGACAACAAAACTAAATGCTCCTGCTTCCTCCACAATATTCTTCACTGAATTTTCACAATAAAATTGGTCTACCATTAACATCAGGCCACAAAAACACCCACTACTTTTCTGCAATAAATCCAAGTAAAGAATTACAGTTCTGGACAGATTTGGGGAAGTCCTTTAGGAGTGAGCTAGGCTGTGTAAGTAAGCATGCATATGCACTGATGAGGAGAGCTGACAAATCTACATACATCTGACAAGAAAATCTCAGCACCGGCAGTCACACCAGTGTGGTGTTTCACACTTGTAACTCATGTTCTGCCATAAGATCTCAAAAAGGTTTTTTGGCATACAGCTGCAGATGTTAAATTACTACACACATGTATAGAAGAAGTTTCATGAAGGACTTCCTGACTGCATAACATGAAATTTGCCCTGGATGACAGAGTAACATTCAGCCTGGTCTTGCTGCTCTCACTAGCTAGGCATTGAGCATCAACCATAAATGACCACAGCTTTTGACAGCATTCATTAGGCTTTGTTAAGGTAAAACTGCCTCAGCTGCTTGAAGTCCTTGCTAGTCTTATTTTCAGAAATTGAGACATTTTGTTAATTTTAGATTGTTTTGGTTTTTGTAAGAATATTGAACCGCCCAATTATTAACCATCTCAGTTTATAATGAGAACAGCATCATCTAACAATTCTCTGCAAAAACTACACATATAATTTAGTCACTTCTCTTCTAAAAATCAGTTAGGATATCTAGTAAAGCCCAGTACAGCTTCAAGGGACAGTTTAAAAGTCTTTTTAACCATAAAAAAAACAATTCTGTTAAAAGACACCCTGAAGCACTATTTGGGGCTTTGTTGCACAAACAAACATCTGTGGATAAGAAAATATTTTAAAGGAAAACAATTTTTCATAGGGTTACACGGCATTAAGATAGATGCAGACTTGGGTGTTTCTCTTCCTATTAGTGCAGTGACAGGTTTTAACTAAAGCTTCAGATTGCCAAGCACAGCAAGGATACAATCTCATACAATGTCAAATAAAATGACACTAAACTTTTAAACACAAATGATTTGGTAGCAGCAAGCAGTTCGGTTACAGAAAGGAGGCGTGCAAAGTCTCAACTATCTTAACACATACAGAAGTGTCCAGTATGCTATTCTTCATATCTGAATGTATCCCTCATCCTAGTCCATCTCAGGTGTGGCGATTTCTGGGAAATGCACTAGAAATATCAAAATTAAAAACGATAAAGGAGAGTCATGCTGTGTTGTACCGAGTGGTCAAATTTGGAGAATGTACTCCTGTGCACAAAGATGTGCTGTCCTGTAACACCGTCTTACACATCCACAAAATTTCTAGAAATATTTCCATTTCTATAGAAAGTTTCCATCCTTAACAGAGGAATCACTAAAATAACCAAAAATTTTAACAACAAAGTGAGTATTTCAGCTGTCTCCACTGTATCACATGTACTTTGTACACACAACGTACCCTTGTGAACACTAAACCAAGTTGGATGAGGTGCAGGAAGAGGGCTGCTCAATGACCGGACCATCTTTCCAGTTTACTGGCTATTTCTCAAATTTCCTCTTTAATATACAGTATCATTAATATCACAATCTTCTACAGAAATTAATATCAGAAGGCATACTAGAAATACTATTACTTTTAAAGATTACTACTTTCATCTTAGAAAAGGAGAGAGGCAAACTTACTTACACATGCTAGTCACTAAACACGCATTTTAAACATGTGAATGCCCTCTATGCACAAATGTATTTTCTTTTCATACTTTAGGAGGCAAAATATGAAGAATAATATAAGGCTAAACTATGAAAACAATGCACTTTCCCCTAATTTCCTTCAAAGTAAGGACATTGTATTACACCTAAATGTGATAAGTATCTCTTAGTGGTTACAAAATAACATGTTGCAATATGGGCTACTATTTGATATTCAGATTAAAGATAGTAATGCTGTTCTAGGTAGCTCAGATGGCTGTTTATAGTTATTACTTTTTGCCTGCCAATACAATACTAAAACTCTTCTTGCCAAGCCAGAAAATATGCCAGAATATGAGTGTCAATACCTTATGAGAAACATACAAATGAATTATTTCTTTTTTCTTTTACTATGCAGCACTTAATGAGATTAGGGGGAAAAAATCATTCAGAAGATAATGAATTCAACAAAATGTAACATTACATGTCTTAGGAAACTACAGGTAAAATACAAAGTAGAGATATCATTTTATGAAGTATCTCCTTCCAGACTGGGCTAAGGATGTGCACATATTATACCTAAGAATACTATATACTCTTATGTATTAGTCCTTTACAAGAGGAGTTTCATTTCATGGGAAATTTGCTTTTAGCCAATTTTAGTTCAAAGGAAAAAAATCTTAGTACAAACCTTCTTAACATGGAAAAGAAAATATCAAATCCAAGTAATGTTTAGTTTTGGCTCAGGCAAATGACTTTGTAATGAAGTCCAAATGTTTGTGTGCAATAAACCCATTTACCAACACTAAAAGCAGTAAAATAGAATAGAATTACCACATAAAAGTTGAGGACTACTTTCGTAATTTTCTTTTTGGAAAAAAAATCCATTACCAGCAGCTGCTCTCTAAATGTAACATCCTAGAGAGCCTCGTATTTTGAAAGTCCTACACTGCTGATTTCTTAAGTCATACTATTTTTATCAATTTTCAGTAGCTTACAAGACTCTGTAGGAGCCAAGTATCAGAAACAAAGGTATTTTCATTCTGTTAGCTCTCCACAATAAAGATATTTGAACTTTCCACTAAGCTTTTTCACATTGACTAAGTTGTTGGGTACAGGAAAATATTCATTTATACAATAAAATTTAAGTCAGATGTGTCAACACTACAGCAAAGCAGATGTCCGGTGTAAACAGCCTTGTTCTCAACTGCTGTGAACAGTTCTGTATTATTTCAGATAAGGCTACATTGTAAAAACATCTTAAATATTTAGCAGAAGCTAGAATAGTCTAATCAGTATCTATTTATCAACATCACAATATCCATTGATATCTCCCTTTCCTACTATTTGCCTCTTCCCAGAGGGCAAGGTTTGAAGCTCCAATCAATCCAAATAACCAAAGCAGTAATGCAGAACTAAAGCATTTTATTTAATTCTATTTAACCATTTTCTCAACACTGTTTCAACCATTTGAAGTTTATTGCCATGAAAGTTTTAAGAAATACTCAATGACATTACAAAAATCTACTCTTGGTCAAACTATGATGCTTGGTGTGAGAATAAATTACAACTCAGCAAAAGGTGCACAGAAGGTCCCTTTTCAGACGTGCACATTGGAAGTGTCTAGTAGTGGGGATGATCAGAAAAGCTGCTAGATAATGCAGCATGCGATATTTGCCATTAAGTTCAAACTACCACCTAATACAAGTAGTTAGTACTTCATAGCATTTTTCCCATCATTGGGACAGATTAGTATTCCTTGCATTTCATGAAGTTTTCAAATAGCGACTCCTTTGAAGAACACAAAATTTCAAAAAAGTAAATCAGAAGCACTTGAAAATTCTGTCGGGAACAAAGTGGGGGAAGGAACACAAATGGCGAGACATGTGAATGTGTCAAAGACAATTCCACAAAGAAGTAAAACTAAAGGGTGTATTTTTTTTACAGCCAAATAAAAGTAAAATACTGGAATATAACCATGTTTAAGTAGTAAGAAAACGCAACCAGCTCTATATTTCAGATTGTTAATACCTTTTATAAAGTTTTTTTTTCTTCTCCTCTCCCTGCCCCTCTTCCCTCCCAAAATGAGTCTGAATTACCTTTTCCTGATTTTCCTGAACTTTTGAAAACTTTCTGGTTTATGATTTAGCATCACCAGAACTCTTTGTTTTAAGTTCTCGTTTCTGTTTCTTTTCAACCGCTCAGTAACATAACTTTTATACTTAAGTGATACTAGAGACAAGTAACACTGGGGGTTATTTCTAACAAGCCTCTTACAACATTTTTGCTGCTTAAGATGAAACTGAAAAAAATTTTTACTTAAAACTAACTTTCCAACTGTAGAATATTTCAAAAGCAGTTACAGATCTGGAGACTTACCTTTGTGCTTGAGTGCTATAGCTGTTATCATAGGAATCATAGCTTTGTTCATCATAAGCAGTTCCATAACCATCATCATACTCCTGAAAGGATACAAAAGAAAGGTAATATTAACCGTAAGCACACTCCAGAAACAAAGTAGTAACCTATTGCCAAATACAAAAGACAGTACTCTCCTGAAATGCATGTACGGCATACATACACCATGAAATGGCAAAATCTGAATGATATTAATAGAGTTTACTTCCATTTAGCAGGTCACACACATCTAACACCATAATTACTTTAAATGTATTTTGAATTACTGGCAATGTGCTTCAAAAATATTTTCTTAGTTAACACTGGCTTGTGCAGAGAGAGTACAAATGCTTCATGTCTCCATGTACTTGAATCTGAAATGAGTGAGCTACTGATCTTCATGAAAGCTCTGGGAGGCACCTCAGGAATCAAACTATCTAAATATTGTGCAACTGCCTTAGGTAGCTGGCTTATTTTTGGACAATAAATTCAATATTCTATGTAGACTACAGATGAGAAAGAAATTCCCTAGAGAGAAGACTAGTAAAAATCAGGGTTTTACTTCTTTGAATACCCTCTGTATACTCTTCAACTTGTGGGAGTTTAGCATCCACTAAGACACTAAAAGGATTCCTTACTCCTCCCACATTATCCATACTATTTAAGTATACACTGTAGTAACACTCCTCCCTAAATAGCAATGAATTTAAATACCCAATTGAGCAAGCCAGTAACTCCAGCTAGAAGCCATACAGAAGTTTACGAGAATAACAGGTGACACTGACACTGTTTTGCCAGAGAAGGATGAACTACAGAAATCCAAACAATTGTCACCAATTTAGTGTTTCATCCAACAATAAACCTGAGCTAAACACATGCAAAGGAGAAACAGCACTTTCTTTGTACTGATTCCTAGGAAATCCCAATATCCAAATCCTATCCAAACATGCCAAAGACATCAATGGATATTTAGGCATGTCTTGTCCAGTTTTGCCAGGTGAGAATGACCTAATGAGAAGACACTTTGAAGATACAGGGACCCATAGAAATTAAAATCAGGCGTCATCTTACATACGGTGTTTTCTGAATAAGTGTGTATCAAACCCTAGCAGCGTAAGGATAAAGTCTCATGAAAGAACAAACTCTTTACCAGGAAAAGAAAACTAAGAATCTTAGGGCAATGACAGAAAACAAAGCCATCTAGCAGTATCAATTAGGTAGGGATGACAAATGATGGATTGCCCAACTTGAGTAGAGAACACCTCCAATGGCTGGAATCTGAGAGCTTTCTAGACATTGTAAGGAAAGGTTTCTACAGCAGAATTCAATGACATCCTCAAAACCGACAGGAAACTGAAGTTGCAAGCGAGGTTTTCGCATTTTTCCAGTCATTTGAAATTGCTCACATGGAGAACTAGGCAATCTGCCCATCAATACTGCTTCACCACCGCTAGATCAGTGAACATGATCGTTTCCCAGCAGTGATTTGTAGAAGGGTGTCTGAATATTTGTCAGCACAAATGAGTGACAGCCTATTCATAGGTCGAGAAGAAGAAACAAGGATTCTTCCAATAGTCTGTTGTGAAGAGATCCATGGATAGGTAGTCCCACTTGAACAGAAAACACACTTGTTTTCTTTCAGTAATTCACTGTCCTGAAACTAAAACTAAAATAGTCTTAGCATTTCCTTTGCCCATCTGATACGGATATGGATTTTTCTTGATAAGCCACAGACTAAACCCACAAAACCATTGCTTCCTGGCAGTTATTACGCACAAGCACTTTATTACTTATTGATGCAATACAGAGACATCTGTTAATACAGACATTGATCGACAGCAGAAGCTGAGCCCACTTATTCGCTGTGTTCCAGAACATCTAATGACATTTGGTTTCCTCGCAGAATGTCCCAACTGTGAACCAGCCATCCTTAAGAGGGGCTCCCAAACTTCAAACAGTGCACACACAGCAGTGACAAGAAATGAAAGCAGAGAACCAAAATTAACTTTAACATGTCGTGAAAGCTTTGCCACTAAGGAATCAGAGAACTCTTAAGCAATCAGTCCTATTCTTCACATTTATGTTAACTATTTTACTAAAAAATTGATCATGAAAGAAAAGGGGGAAGAGACTACTCTGACATTATGGTGTATCTACAACTTCTTAAAGTCCAAGCAACAAAGTAAATGTGAAATAGGAAGACCCTTAACAGATGTCCAGCAGAACAAAAGGAAAATGTTGGGAAGATACACGCTACAGACTTCAGCATTTCTAGTATTTGCATTTCTCTTTCAGAGAAATTTGATCCAGAATTCATTACTGTTGACCATTTTCTGTTAATAAATTGACTATTGCAGAAATCATGTATCAGATTATTCAAGTAGGCTCTTATAAATGGTAAACCAGGTATCTTTCCATTGAAGGCTTACATATGGAACACTTGTCACAGCATTAAAAAGATCAGCCTGTGCTTTTGCAATTACTATAATCTGCTTATATAGATCAATTCCTCCTTTTTATTGCTGTATTTACATTTATAAAAACAAAAATGTGCATTAACACCAAGATAAAACTTCCTGTGCAACACACTGCAAAAACAGAACGTGCAACATGCTGCTCTCAATGGCTCGTTCTGTTAAGAGAAGAAATTCAAATTCCAAAAACAGTTGTTTACTGTGCCCTATTCCCTTGAAGTTCCAGTTAGACAGAGGCAGCTGAAGTATGTTTCAGAGCTTCCCCTGAATTAGGTCTGACACAGTATTATCTTAGTCATACAGGATTCAAAAACTTTCTCTTTCAGGAGGTTACAAAAGGTTGGCCAAGGAGGAACGTTTTACATTTTAGATTAAATACTCACCACTCGATTACTTTATTTCTGAAAAACAGTCCTCTTGTAGCTTCAACAAGTGTTTTCTTTATTTACTAGCTAGGTGCAATACCCTTGGCCACCTGGCATGTTTCAGTAGTATAAAATATCATGCTAACTGAAATGAAGGTAACTATCATTTTTACACATATATAGTGAACAGGGGCAGAAGAGAACTTAAATATGCACATATATCCTGTACTAAAGTACATCACAAATTCATTGACAAGCATGGCTATACAGATATTTTTGGTATCATAACGAGAATAATTACACCTTCAAAATATTTTAATTGCATTTTTCCTGCTAATTTTTCAGTGTTTCAGTTATTTATAAAAGCATTCATTTTTGTATTTAGAGCCATTATTCATGTGGACGACAGCATTTGCATTCCTACTGCCTATCAAATGCAATACCATGGACTTCTCCACTCCAATTACATAAGTCTATAAATAGCTCTTCATAAGGGTACTCTGTAACCAGAAAGAGTTTACTGGTGAAGCTGTATTACCTCTCCCACTCCAAAAAAATCCAAAAGCCCAAGCAGGATCATATTTTCCCCATGAATGGGAGCATTTTCTTTGTTATTTATGATTCTCCTTTTCAGAATAACCTAGAAAACTAACTCATCAGATTTAGTCTGATCAAAAGGAGGGAAGTGTGCTGTACAGTTTGTGCTCACAACAAAAATGCAGAAAAGTGAGCTGAAAATGCTAAAATCCTCTTAAACAACAGGTATTTTCCACACAATACTTAAAGTATTAATCAGGAAGGTATCAAAAGCGATGTCCTGATTTCTGTTAGTTTTTAGTCTTGAGTCTTCCCCCAAAGTAACAGAACAGCTAGAATTACAAAACAGATCTTCTGAAAAGAATAAGAAATTACTCTAAAAATCTCAAACCTTATTAACCAAACTCCTTTATTAAGCCAGCCTACAAGCCAGCACTGCATTACATTTCCTCTTAGAGAACTTCTGCCTGCAGTTGTCTCCATGACAGTGCCCACAGTTGATACAAATCCAAAGAGCAGCACTGGAAACAGTGATCGCTTAGTGCAAAGGTCAGAAATTTTTCATGAACAGAACCAAAGGCAATGTGTAAATGCACACCCTTCAAACAGCAAGTTGCTATCACAGGTCAAAAGATGATAAAAGCAATGAAAGCAATCTTTGCCAAAGCCTCTGCACTACCCAAAACATTATAAATCATGCTAAGCCTTACTCATCAGTGTTTCTTTCCAATAATTAAGTACTCTAAGCATACTCTTGTTCATGGGGAATAGGAAATGGTGGCTTTAAATTATAATCTGCTGGCAGTGACAGTGACAGAGTAGTGTTTGGGCCCTCTTTAGGGAAAATTAACAGTGTTTCATAGAGAACAAGACAGAAACAGGAAGAAAGAAGAGGGTAAAAAGTTCATTTTAACAAAAAGGCCATTTGCAGTGCTGGGAGAATATCATGAAATCAATAAGAAATCAATTTTCCAGCTCTCCTCAACTAAGGAAATCCATCCAAGGGAAAAAATTCAGGTTATCACTACAACTAAAAGGTGATTGTTTCTTTCCGTCATCATTCTCTGAAATTAATACTTATACCAGTACTTGATCACAGAATACTGAAGGAATGTCTTCTATTTAGACAAAAACTATCACAGTCAAAAAAATTTGTTTGCACAGAGATTAACTTGAAGAAAGAACATGAGAACATCAGTGCAGCGGAATGAAGAATTTTTCTGGCAAATTAGAATTGTAAAGGCAAGGAACAGCCATTTTGTTATGTCGAAATAACATCTCCCCATCATTTAATCAACAGGGAATATGGGGCAATCAAAACAAATATGGGTAGCTACTACCATCTAAAGTCTGAGTGGTAACATTAAGGACATTAGCAGCAAACATGCACAGACTGTAAGCTCTTATTTTGTAGATTTTCATCTGTTTTCATCTAGAAGGAGCCTAGTGCATATTCAACCAGAACAAATAATGTGTTCCCGGAATGAGAAATGTACTAGTGGATTGTCTTTCCGGCATCGCAAAAAAAAAAAAAAAAAAA
>Ga0065711_1028293_pt1 | contig 42172 bp, 27 predicted proteins | sample Hoacrofraction12_FD_59098 | JGI IMG/M metagenome (GOLD analysis project Ga0065711, IMG submission 59098) | Hoatzin crop microbial communities from Cojedes, Venezuela - Epithelial fraction 12 v2 (version 2) | ecosystem: Host-associated > Birds > Digestive system > Esophagus > Crop | place...
CCCTCTTTCCACATGCCATGCACCTTTCTCTTCTGCCTGATCTCCGCTAGAAGCTCCTTGTTTAACCATGCAGGTCTCCTGCCTCCTTTGCTAAATTTCTTTCTCAGGGGGATGCATTGCTCCTGCGCATGGAAGAAGTGTTGTTTAAAAAGCGACCAGACAAGTCCATGTCTGTCCTGTGCTGAAGGCTCCAGAGCTGGATGCAGGACTCCAGCTGGGGACTGCGTAGTTTGTTTGCTTTAGCTTTATGAGACTTGCACTTCTAATTCAAGTCTCGTTGCTGAAGACGAAATCTGCCAAACAGGTCAGAGCAGCCCTAGTACATCATGGTTTGTCTAATTTCAAAAGGTAAGTAGCCCAGTGTAGTAGTCACCCTCGTTCACTCATGCAGTGAGTATTAATTAACATGTGAGAATGCACTAACCTAGTACATAGAGTTGTCCATTTTGTAGGAAACCAATCAAGTAACGTAAAAGAACTAGCTGTATAAATTTTCTATCTGTAGTGCACCAAATAGCCTTTTGTAAAACACAAGCTGTGTTTCTAATCCTATGATTTTCTATTTCTCTCAAATCATTGCTGGACAGTGTCCTTAATTTTGTGTGGTCCCTAGAAATAGGAAACAGATTCCATTGAGAAAGTTTCTCCGCTTTCTACTGTTGAAAATATACAATCTAACTATAGGGTTGAAGTAAAAATAGCAGTGTACCAAGTGCCATGAATGCGGTCATTCTCTGTGAATGAATATAACTGTGTTTTCTTTATGGCACAAGAGCAAGTGAGCAGTGTTTAGCTAGCTATGGCAGTAATGAATGTATTTATTCCCTGTGTTGCAGCCTGTGTTACATCAGGTGTTTGCAGGGAAAAAAGGTCTTTCTTTTTTTAAATGAGGAAACTACAAATAATGCAAAAAGAGAAAAAGAAAACTTTTTGCTATGGTATTTTACAGCTCAGCAAGGAGCATTTTGTAAGTTTGTTCTGCAACCAGAATTTAAACTAAAAATCAGAAAATACACAAATTCTGTCCTTCATCTCCTTAATGCAAATCCAGGGTGATAATTTATTGTCAATGGAGCCACTGTGACATTTGCACTAAAATAAGTGATCTGTAGCCACCAACATGCTGACAGGCACATTAAGTTTCAAGCAACCCACACAGTTCCACTGGCATCACAAGCGGATCGCGTGAAAGTCTGTGCCCATCCTTCTTTGGTGTCCAGGGTTTGGGACTATTTGCTTCCCTCATGTGACTGGTCATGCAGTGGCAGGCAGGGTGTCAACAGCAGACCACTGGTGGGTCAGCCACGAGGCCTCAACGAGGCTTTGTGCTCCACCAGCTCTGGGAGAGGCAGATATCTTCAAGGACACTTTGAGGTTTGATTATGACCCCTGCTTTTCTGGGGCCACTTCCGTAAGTCCTGACGAGTCCTGACTCTGAGCAACACAGGTGTGCAGAGATTATTTTAAGTAAGCAAAGACTGAAAATGGGAACAGCCTTTGGGTGACTGTATGAGAGGGGTTGTCAAGACTGGGGTTGCCTCTGACATTCAGTTTGAAGCTTTACCAGCATGTTGGACAGCACCTCAGCCATTTCCTCTAGGAAATCTTTTCAACTTAGGTGGCCTATAAGGTCATCCAGATGTGCTAGCCTCTGGATTTGCAAGCTAATAGGTTGCCTTGTAGTGATATTATGCCAGAGGTTGAAATCTCTTGCCAAGGAGGTTTCCTGGAAGAAGGACACTGTTCTGCTTTCATCTCTGTGAGTCACAGCACTAGGTGTGTGGAGGAAATAGAGGATTTGTACAGATGGTCATTCTAACACAGCAGCAAACAAGTTCTGTCCTACAGTGTAGCTTTATCTAACTTCTGGTGTTTCAAGAAAATATTTTTACACCCAAAAGCCATGCAGACATTGTACTGCTGCTGAGCAAACACAACCATAGCCTTTTCCACATTGTTAAAGACAGAGTGGTGAAAATGTCTGCTCAGTGCATCTTATTAAAATATTAGGGACAGGAACATAAAGAACTGGGAAGAAACTGGAGGTGAAAGCAATTGTAATTATGTCATTCAGCCTTGCAGTATGTTCTCAGCGTGCCCCAACTTCTTCTCATATTGACAGTCAATGGTTTATTTCTGAAGAGAACAAGCTGTTCCTTATGAAAAGATGAAAAAGACCGAACTGCTTAGGTCAGAGGAAGAGAAAAGGGGGTGTTATAGAAGATGAAGTAAAAATGAACGTGGTAAAGTAGGTCACCCTGATGTCCTATTTAAATATTCTCATAATGTTGGGGTCAGTTAAAATGACATAAACTGCAAGTCTGAAACCTTGAAACCTATCATGAAGTTACTTTGAATCTTACTGCTACAGACATCACTGTGTATGCAGGCACAGCAGATTTGAGAAGGGTCTGATACTACCACAAAGAAAGGAAGCATGCATCATCATGCAAAATGGGATAAAAACTCCACGATAGCATTCTTCATGCCTGAGAGTGCAAATATGTACATGTGCCATTGGTTAAGAAAACTGCCAGTGGGGGCAAGGTATCTCACAATGTTACAAGAATTCTATCTCTTGGGAGTGTCTGGTAGAGTCAGTGCAAAGTTCCAAACCAAAGAAATACTGGTCTGACAAGGACTCTGATAGTCTTACTCTTGATAAGACCATTTTTGTCATTCCCCAAAAGGCCTGATTTTAATGCTTGCCCGATCTTACAGGTTCTTGATATTGAACGTATGAGCTGGAGAAGTGATTTGGTCTGTGGTCAGCCAAGCTTTCTGACCTGCTCAAGGATCCGAAGGACAGATTTCTGCAGCCACGTCTCAGCTTTCGAAGAGCAGAATCTCAGCTGAATGCAGGCCTTTATTCTGTCCTGAAGCTTTAGGTTCAGGCTGCGTTCATCAGTTAAGTCAGGCATGGCAGGTTTGACTCACTGGTTGTGACAGCATGGCATTTATTCCTCGTGAATATCACATTCAAGCCTCTGTTGAAATCCAGATACTTTAGATTTGCTTTTTTTCTTTTTTTTTTTCTCCTGTCCCTTGATGTTTTAAGACTTCCAGCTGCTCAAATTTTCTTTCAAAAAACAGAGTGCATTTGCCAACATTGTAATGAGCCTTGGCCAATCCAATCTGAAGGTGCTGGGATGTCGGGGGGGAAGAAAAATTGCTGAAGAGCATAATTTACAGTGCTTCAGTCCTCTGTGCATGTTCCACGTTTGCCTATTTCTTCTTTGTCTCCTCTTTCCCCTCTCCACTGCAGGCTCACATCTGTCTGCCCTCTGGCTCACCTCACCCATTTGCCTCCCGTCCAGGACGAGGAGAAGTGGTGATCTCATTTGGAGCACAGCAGTCAGTGTGCTGCACAGGCTCTACTCACAGGGCTTCAGTGCCCAAATTTATGTTCCTGAAGGGCCTAAAAATTCAATTTTCTTTTCTGCCTTTTTCTTTCTTTTTTTTTTTTCTTATTAAAAGGTTACTCTGTCAGGTAGATTCCTGACATGAAGACAGTTACTCTAGTCATGAAGAATAAATGTGTGCAGCTAAAATAGAACCTGACTATATGCAATATGATATTCATTAACTCATTCATATCTCTGCAGAAAGTCAGCTCCATGGTGGACATGAGATCCCATGTCTGATGTTCAGGCGTAATAGCTGACTTCTCCCTCCAGTTCTTCCTTATTGAGTTATACATGATACTGTGCAGGCAGAAGAAGGTTAGTGCATGTTGCTTTGCCTTTTTGGAACTACTTTTTTCTTCTACTTCCCAGCACAAAGTGGAGAAGTGTGTTCAGTTTTTTCATAGATTTATGCAGAGTATACCACAGTTACCTCCTTTGCTCTCATCAGTGACAGACCAGTAGCTTCCTCCTCATATTTGAAGGTACTGGTCATACATCAAAGTATTATTGTGTGGGTTTGTTTTTTTTCCCATGGTAGCCAGCAATCAGGATATTTTGGCTTGCTTTTGTGAGTCTGCAGAGTTAGAATCCAAACTCAGAAGCACTAAGATATCTAGGGTCAGCATTAGGATTAGCATTATAGATGTCACTTGTCTGTGATGAGTTGATTAATTTTATGCTGGTTGTCTTCCTAGGGATGAATCTTACCCTTGTTGCTTTTTCAATATTGCCTTTTAAGGACCATTCTTCCCTATGCTAAAATAAGAGTCTATACTCAGTGTTTCACAGTGTGCATGGTGATCAGTGCTGGCCCCAAATTTTTGAAACATGGAAGCTGAGCACTGGCTTTTTACAGAATAAAATCTACACATTTTTTTTCTAAGATGTACTTGAGATAATGTATTTCTAAAAGAGAATACATTCCTTGAAACAGAGTTTTCTGTTCTGATAAGTGCTGCAGCTGTTTCATTCTTACTTTGCTTTATGAACTTGTCAATGAACAGAGACATGCCTGAATCTAGTCATGACGATCTTGACATTTTTTGTTGTTGTTGGCTCACTGCAGTAGAATAAAAATGAGGTAGGAATGAGAGGCAAGCATAAGACCAGAATGAAGACCCAACCACTCAGTTACTTTTTCAGATATCCAATTCAGGTTCTTAATTTTTTTTTTCCTTAGTCTGTGGATGAGTCTGATCAAATGTTTCCAGACATGCAGCCTTTGGGGTGATTCATTCAGTTCACTGGGCAAAATCTTGAGCCTTTGTGGGGTGGCACCAGAGAGCCAGCTGGCACTGTTCAGAGTCTACACTGTCCTGAAGGCAGATCCTCTGGGAGCCATGCTGAAATACAGGCTTGATTTCATAAAGTGGATGAAGTGGACATGTTCACCATTTTTGGAAGCCTGGTTGCTAACAGCAAATAGAAGTATCTTTCTGAGGTTCTAGCTGAGGTGGAAGTTCTGTGGCAGTCAGTCCCTGTCCTGAGTAGCCTATACTGAATTTGAATGTTTGACATTTAAGGGATTGATGTACACAGATTGCATTCCAAAACTTTTGTTCTTTGTATGACCCTGGCAATGCAGAGTTCAGTGCATTATCAGGATCTGGGGAGTCAGCAGGATAATTTTGGATTCTCTGAAATTTTGGTCCAGTGCCACCTTTTCATTGTGATTATGCCAAATTTAATGGAACACAATGCCTCTCTTCCCTGCTTAGCCCACACCGAAGCAACTCCGTATCCCTAAAAATTTAGCCTCTGAGTATCTTAAAAAAACACAAGCTGGCTCTTTAATGTGGCGTATTTGTCTGAAAGCTACTTTTCTCTCTGTGTGATATGGTGAGGTACAAGGAGCAGGAATGATTAGAAACTGCTGTTTTCCCCAAGCAGTTTTGCTGTGGTGTTTTCATTTAGTGTTCTGTTAATAAAGAATGAGAAAACAGTGAAATTGATAAGACTACATAAGAATAAAGATTTCTTCTACGTGTAGGAAGTTACTGCAACAGAATGGAATTTCAGCAGTCTTAGGAAACCAACTATTAAGCCAGTCTAAAGAATTCCCTCTAACAGCCTTTTATTAAATTAGCCTGTTGAATTCTGTCAGGTTTTTTATCCTTTCATAATATCATAGGGTTTCCTGATAGAGGGCTGGACTTGGTTTTGTTTTTTTTTTCCCCCCAATTGTGTCTACAGCTCCAGTGAATAAAATGTGAAGCATTGTGATGCTTGCTTTCCCTGTAGTATTACTCAGAAAAATGTCTCTTTATTGATAGAAGAGCCTGATTATTCTCCCCTGCCATGGTTGAAAACTTCCTGGAACAAACCTTTTAGAAAGGAAAACAAGTCTGATCAAAACCTTTTGAAGAAAATATTTTAAGTGAGAGTTATGACTGAGAATGTCTCCTTGATCTTTTGACAAAATGATTTTTTCTTCCTCTGTGTTAGTCTTGCAGGACTTGGCTTTCCTGGTCAGCAACTGGAGTCTCTGTGCTGGAGTGTGCCTCTATGGAAGGGAGCTGTCTACTGCATCTGTATCACAATCATTCTGGTCTACCTTTCCTACTCAAACCACAAGTGAACTTCTATGAACCATTTAATGTCTTCATTGTTCAAGTGGTCTTTTACTTGTGCCCTGTGTGTGTCCCACTGCAGGCTGCCCACAGCAGGCACTCAGCCATATCCTGAAAATACAAGAAGGTCAGCAGATGCTAATGTGACATTTAACAGTGCACATTACTGAGAAGTGACATTTTATTGGTGGAGGATGCATAAAGAGAGCAGTTTAAAAAGAATCAGGAAGCGAACATACAGTTACAACTTTAAAAATGAGTACACTTTCATTTTGTGATAGTTTCTGTCAGTAAGTCGTTTCTCCAGGATTTCAGTACTAGTTGATTTGTGGCAGTCTGTGGTGGGTTGACCTTGGCTGGATACCATGTGCCCACCAAGCCGCTCTATCACTCCCATCCTCATCAGGAAGAGGAGGGGAGAAAGTAAGATGGAAAAAAAATCATAGGTCAAGATAAAGGCAGTTTAATAAAGTGAAAGCAAAGGCCACACATGGAAGCAAAGGAAAACAAAAGATTTATTCTCTGCTTCCCATCAGCAGGTGATGTCCAGTCACTTCCCACGAAGCAGGGCTTCAGTACACGTAGCAGTTGCTCCAGAAGACAAACTTCATAAAAGCAAATACCCTACCTCCTGCTCCTTTCTCTTAGCTTTTATTGCTGAGCAGACATCATATGGTATGGAGTACCACTTTGGTCGGTTTGGGTCAGCTGCCCTGGCTATGTCCCCTCCCAAGATCTTGCCCACCCTCAGCCTTCTGGTGAGAGGGGAATGTTGGAGAGACAGCTTTTATGCTGTGCAAGCACTGCTCAGCAGTAACCAAAACACTGGAGTTATCAACATCTTTCTAGCTGCTAATACAAAACACAGCACTATGAGGGCTGCTGTGGGGAAAATTAATTCCATATGAGCCAGTCCCAATACACAGTCAAATAGTTAAAGGGAAAAGCAAGCAAAAAATACTCCAGCTTTTACTGAAGACCACTGTAGTTCTGAAATTTAGGACTAGTTTCATCTGGAAAGACAAATATTTTATCTTCTGCTTTCAGTCATTGTGTAAAATTAGTTTGATTAACAGGAGGGAAAGTGGTCAGGCAAAGATGTTACTTAAACTCCTAAGCAGTGGCCTGCTAGACTTGGAAGATATTTGTGTTTTCAGCACGGAACCTAATACAGCACTACTGGAGACTGCTAGGACGTTGTCCCTGTGCTAAGTCTGATTTGCGTGATTGTTGAAATTACCTAATTCTCCTTGTAGCTGTGCAGATTTTCTTTTGTCATTTAGCTATTCTGAGATATAAGTGGAAGAATTCTATGAATAAATGATTGCCTATATCTCATTTCCAAGTCAAAATGACCCACCTAAGCAGAAAAAAAAGAGACTTTGTTAAATGCTTGCCTAAACAGGATTATGTTCTTACCTCTGTTTTTGAGCACATCATTGAGGAAGATTGATTTGCTGGCATGTGTTTGAAGTATGGCATTCATCAAACCACACCATCCTAGCCGGCAGAGCAGCTACACTCCAGGCAAACATGGGGATGGGGAATGGTAACAGGAGGAAAGATCATGGCTGGTACATTATCAAAGGAGAAATCATCTCTCCCTCATCATAAAAGAACCTTACACGTGTAAAATTCAACCACAGGCAAAAACATCAGGAAGATGCCAATTAAAAACACTGGATCGAATTTATTCAGCAGGCACATGTTTTCAGGAAGGATTAGGAGGGAAAAAGTGGAGAGGAAATGAGAAACACCCTTGTCAAGGTCAGATGTAAAGCAGAAGGTCTTTGCTTCTTTTGTATTAGAGTGTGGGGGAGAATGGCAGGCCCTAGAAAATGATATCACTTTCTAATCATGCTCGTGGCCCCCCAGACCACAGCCCACAATCAGAGAGAGAAAGTAGCTGTCAGACAAATCTGCCTCTTTAAAAAGTCAGCATGTGACTGCAAGACACCCACACATGGTATGTTATTAGAGGATTTTTGTTTGCTTTAGGGTTAGGTTTTTTTATTTCTCTTAAAAGTTGGCAGCTGTGGGCATCTTTCAGCAGGTGACAGGAAATGTAGCCTGTCTGTTCAATAGACCACAACATTTTCACTTGGTTCATTTGCTGTCGCTCCTAAGAGTCCACTTAATCATGTATGTTCAGGACTGAGATGAAGTGTGATGGAAATTGCCTTCTGCCTTCAGTGTTCCCACTAGCACCACCACTGCTATTTTAACAATTGACCCTGTAGATGCCCCAAGAGCACAGCCCCATGTCCACTTCCTTAATAATTTCAGTCAAATACTGAGAGTATCTAGGATGAAACGGAGAGCTGCATCAACTCCAAAAAGCTGTTGTTGTAGAGGGAGTTAGGGAAAAATTGCATCCCAGCAGCATACAATGCATCTTGAAGGGTGCAGACATAGAGAAACATTCAGTAGTTAGAATCACAGAATCATAGGTTGGGAAAGACCTCAAAAATCATGGAGTCCAAACATCCACCCAACGCCAGCATGCCTACTAAACTATATGCCAAAGTGCCACATCTACACGTTTTTTAAACATCTCCGGGGATGATGACTCCTCCGCCTGCCTGGGCAGCCTCTTCCAATGCCTGACCACTCTTTCAGCAAAAAAATTTTTCCTAATACCCAATCTAAACCTCCCCTGGTGCAACTGGAGGCCATTGCCTCTCTTCCTATCACTAGCTACCTGGGAGAAGAGACCAACACCTGCCTCACTACAACCTCCTTTCAGTTAGTTGTAGAGGACAATAAGGTACCCCCCTCGGCTTCCTTTTCTCTAGACTAAACAACCCCAGTTCCCTCAGCCGCTCCTCGTAAGATTTGTTCTCTAGACCCCTCACCAGCCTCATTGCCCGTCTCTGGACACACTCCAGTAGCTCAATGTCCTTCTTGTAGTGAGGGACCCAAAACTGAACACAATACTCCAGGTGCGGCCTCACCAGTTCCGGGTACAGGGGCACTCCTGCTGGCCACACCATTCCTGATACAAGCCAGGATGCCGTTGTCTTTCTTGGCCACCTGGGCACACTGCTGGCTCATGTTCAGCTGGCTGTCGACCAACACCTCCAGGTCCTTTTCCGCCAGGCAGCTTTCCAGCCATTCCTCCCTAAACCTGTAGCGTTGCATGGGGTTGTTGTGACCCAAGTGCAGGACCCATGCATCTCCACCAAATAGTGGAGATCTTTGAAAGCTGGGAAAGAAGAGGACAAGGAGTTCTCTCTTTTCACAGAATATAGGAGGAGAAAACAGAAAGCTGAAGAAGCATCCTACTACAAGCTGTTTAGGGAGCAAAATCTGTGCAGAGCTGCCAGAGCAGGCTTGGGTCTGCTGGTGCTGATGGACTTTTGGGGACTAGAGATCTTTGGAAAAACAGACATGAGCTGCTGACAGTTATATCTGTTTCCCTCTGCCCAGCTCTGTGCAATGGGCATGGAGCAATGCACTATGGGCATGTGGCTAACAGTACCAGTTGGCTGGGGTTAGCTACCTTTTTTGTACTTTGGCCAGCCTCAGAAGGTTTCAGGGCCTGCACAAATCTAAACCCGGCTTAAAATCACAAAGCTTGTAATAATAGTATGTCCTGAGTCGTTTGCTTTCTCAACCACCGGTCTGCAGATGGGTCATGTTTTCCAGCTTGAGCTTGTGAGATACGACATGTGTATACACACACATTGCTTTCATGCACTGGAGACTTTTTGTTACTGCTTTAGTCCACTTGCTCAGGCTATCAGGAAATATACATAATAAACCTGACTAAAGACTGGGTTTTACACCCGCGTCTGTTTCTGTGACAATAAATGGTATCCTGGAGTCATTCATCACTGATGCCCTTGTTTATGCCTGGTATTGTGTACTTGAATAGCAGTTTGTTTAGTTTTATAGGAACATAAATTGGCAGTTGCTTTCTTGATGGGAAAAAAAAGTTATTCAGCCATTAGTAGCGTCAAAATTTACTCCTTCTTTAGTTTCCCAAGATTTTGCTTTTCTTTTTACTGCCTAAATCCTCAACTGTGAAATCTGTTTAAAATATTGCATGTCCTAAAGTCACAGCAGAAATTTATATGCCAGCCAAAAAGCTATTCATTCCAAGTATAAGTCCACTTAGTCTAATTTTGAGGCTTTTTCTTTTCTTTGCATTTTTTTGAGGTGAGAAGTCTAAAAAGATTTATGAGATATCAAAAATAAAAGTTTGAGACACGTGTTTCTGCCAATATTTCTATGAAATTTGCTTAATTATTTTTTAAATCCTAGCTAAACAAGCCCCCAGATTTCATAAATGTAGTTATCCTTAACTAATGCTAAATCCTGTTCAATAAATACAAAACACACGTGGTAAAGCTTAAAGAATAAAACATAACAAAAAAGAAAATTGAGAAAGGATGGTCTTTAAATATCGATATCAGAATTAGTTTGAAGGTTTTCTTTAGAGTGGGCTCTGCTTTTTGCTGGAGTGGCCATGTACTGGCCCTAGTTTTATAAAGGGTCTTGTGTATATAAATGCAAGAACATTGCTGTGGAACCTCTACATGCAATTAGTGAGTATGATACTCCACATTACTGTTTAGCATCTGAACATGACAATTAATGAGCTGTGTGCTAACAAGTCCTTCAGTGGGCCATGTCACCTGCCCAAAAGCTTATGGAGCAAGGCAATGGCTCCAGTGTATAGACCCCATTTCCAGCTTGGTCAGCCTAATCCCGTGATAAAACCTCCATGCCCAACACAGTGCACTGAGAAGTGTTGTTTGGAAGAACTGGAGAAGCCAGGTCAAGTTAAAAAGAACAGTCTTGTCTGAACCCTATCTTGTTTGGAGGACTTAGATGTTTTTACCACTGGCTACTCCTACCACACAGTCAGAAATCATGCTTTGCTTCAGAATTTCTGTTGACATCAACTGGTGCGGTTCTGCTGCAACATGAAGTTAAAGAGAGTACAAAGCATTTCCTAGGGCACATTTCACTGACTAGGTTATATGGCACAGGAAAAAAAATACAATCTAAACAAAGTAAAATCTGTTGGGCTGTGACTTGGCTTTATACTTTGGCTTAGACAGGAAAAACCTCTGAAAACTAAGTTGATGCTGTTTTATGATTTGATCTTTAACAGCTTGCCCTCCATATGGAAAAGCTTTAGAATCTGACTTGAAAATTTAACCCTTTTTTACGACCTTTAAATATTTGTCAGAAAACTTGCCTTCCTCGGTATTTTTACACAACAAAATTTAAAAATAAGGGAAAAGGGTCGTTGCTAAATTGTGGTATGTGGAGCATCGGCTAAAATTACATTGAAATTAACAGAGCTGTCTGGATTTACACCATGTAAGAATATGGCTTGAAAAGATTTGAAAGTGGCTAATATATATAGAATTCCACTAGTTTTGTCCCTCTCAAATGCTAATAGGTTTGTCCAAAATGCTGGCTTGCTTATTTCACCTTATGGTTATGTATCTGTAAGCCACTCTGCACAGAGCTTCTTTTTTAGTTATGCTTCCAAAGGAAACAAGACTTATGCAATCGCATTGTCTGTCTATTTTGGAAAGATGATGAAAGGGGCAAGGCAGACAAATGGTGTTTGAGCTTGGAGGCTGATTTCAGCCAAACTTGCAAGACAAGATAGAGGCACGCAGCCTTAGAGAAACTGGCAGCTGACTGAAGAGGTACCCAGTGATGTGGGCTGGCAGGTAGAAAGCATCTGGCAGCAGCTGGGGTTGGCAGTGAGCACACGTGCAAAGGACAGCCATGCAGTACGCACAGTGCTCCGATTCAGCCAAAATGCAGGCAGTCCCTGGTGCCACGAAGGATATCATAGCGGGTGACGGGGGTGAAGGGACTTCAGAGGAATGCAAAAACTGGAACACCTTGCACTTTTTTCTTTTTTTTTTTTTTTTTGAGAAGAGCTAAGCATTTTTGATAAGTGGTGAATAGGGTTTTCTCCTGTCCTACATGGATGCCATACCCTCATACTGTATCTTTTGAAAACCAAGGCAGGACCAAGCTAAACAAAAATTATTCAAAAATGTTTGATCTTCCATCATTTAACCTACAAGCCACAGGTTTCTTACTTTGGTCCACCATAAAACAAATAGAAAGGAAATTGGAACAAGAGGAAACCTTTGGCTGTCTTTCAGATCAGGATGAAATCCATGCCTGGATGGCTTCTGAGTCTTCCCAGCTTTTGTTAGTTTGCACTGATGCGTTTTGAATGCTGTATTTTCTTAAATGTTTTCAAGCCATTATATCATCCTCTGTTTGCACTTTACTCCAGTCCTTCCTAAATCTGTTCCAATCAAGCCAAGTACATATGCCCAAAGAAAACACATTTTTAAGACAGAATATGGCCGTGATCCTATTTAGATACATACTTCAATTTTCACTCACAGTGATCCCACTGAGTTTGAGGCTTTTGCAAAATTAAGTGTCTTGAATAACTCTTTGAACAATTGCGACCAAGAAAACAGGGACGTCTGGATTCACAGTGCTGCCTTATGCTCTGTATGTGGCTTTCAGCAAGTCACTTCACCTCTCTTGTCTTCAATTTCCAAACATTAAAATATCAGCTACTTATCATGCCTGATATTAGCAACATGAAAATTGTTAGCGTTGTTCTAATGCTTACAAATGGAGCATTCAACACTGCACTGGGAAAGGTTGCAAGTCCATAGGCATGTTGGGACTGAGAAAACGCAGGGAAAGAGGACAGCTTGAAATGAGAATAAAACCAGGAGAACAGTAAAACTGAGTGAAAGATGTTGAAAAGAGGAAATAGTATTTATAGGCATTAAAAAAAAATAAAGCAAATAAAAGGGAAGGATAGCAGAAAGTTTGTTCATCTTGCAAGACAGATTTCTGAAAACCTAAATCAGAGTGACTTCAGGTGGGAATATAACCCTTTATTTACTTTCACATGTAAATTTTACTGATACGTCATTTTTTGTTAACCATGTAAGACGATGTAGTAAACACTAAAAACTGTTTGCACAGTGACTAACAGCAGAAGTACTGTTTTTCTCAGATTGTCATCTGTTAGTTTAGAAACCAAAAGATGAAAATTTTGGGGGACCTGCAATAAAATTTCTCATTGTACTTGAATATTAGCCAAGTCCAGTCATACTCATGTTTTGGACAGTGACTGATACAAACGCAGAAAATGGTAATATATTTATATGAAATACTAGTGCCAGGTTTTTAATGTCTCTCTCACTATGTATCTCCAATAGAGTTCTACCTTCAGCTTTAGGATTTCTTTTACTACTTTTCTCTCCTAAAGAGTCAAGTCAAGAGTCCTTAGATAATGCTCTCCTGCTCCCATTTTTCCCCCTGATCTGGGAGTAAGAAGTCATGTGGAGCCCACTGGTATAAACTGGAACAGCTATTTTACTCTTTGATGAACAACCACCCATTTTCCATTGCTCCCTTCCTTTTTTTCCTTTTGAGGAAAGACCACAGGTTATTTTTCTTCAGCACCATTGTTGTGATGTCTGGATATTGTGGATAATACCTACTGGTTGGTTTAAAAGTAATCTCAAAATCAAAGTGGTCATTTCAAAAGAATAGAGTAGAGAACGTTTTTCAGTGTCTTTTGCAGGTAAAGATATACTTACCTGTGGCTAAGCTTCAGCCTTACTGCTGTTCTTGGTATCATCTTACTGATCCAAAAGGCTTAATTTGGGCTTTCTTTAAGGCAATGTTCCTTTTTAAAGGTTGATTCAAAAACTGATGGGAATCCTTTCATGATCATAACAAGATCTTCTTGATCTTTTTATGGACTTCAAATCATGTCTCATACTGAACATGCAGGTGAGCTTTTAAACTAAGCTGACCTTTATTGTCCATGTTGAATAGAGTCACTTTGCTGAATGAGAGAATCCACAGAAGCTGTCCTGTTTCACAGAGGAGTGGGAGGACTACCAGCATCAAGGTAGAAGGGAACTCTGGCAACCTGCATTTTTGATTCTTTCAGGGCCAATTTCTAGATAGCCTTTGCAGAAGAAAATCCCAAATCTACCATTAATTAGATACACATAGTAATAAGCATTGAACTGTTCAAAGAAATAATACATATTCATGTTGAAGTTTTAGGCCAGTTTCCAGATATGCTTAAGCACCTGTGGTCAGTTTTGTGTGAGACATCTGCCAAATCGCAACAGAGGAGAGATGGAGAAGAAAGAGGAAAAGAAAGACCTTCCTTACTCACATGCTCCTGGGACCACCCAGACCAAGTTGTCAGTTCATCTGGGGTACCTCAGAAATAATGTTTGTGGTTACTCATCAGTAAAGCACATGCTTTACTTCTTTCTTTTGCAATTTGAAGATTTCACAGACATGAGATAACTGAAGTCCCAGAGCCTTTTTACAGTAAAGCAGAGGGCACTACAGCTAACCTGCTCTTTGATTTGAGTGTGGAGAGAGAGCCCACGCTGGTGTAACATGCACTAAGAAACAAGAAATACAGGTAAATATTAAGACTGGTTTAAAGTGGAAAGAATATTACAGCAACGTCCTTATACACACAGATCCTTTCATCCATCCCTCTGGTAAATTCTGATGAATGAATTAAAGCATTTGAGATTTTCTGGGTTTATTGGATCAGAGCCAATATGCTGTGCATCAGAATGTAAGTGGATAAGGAGCTATTTATGTGACTAATCCATAGAAATTGATTGATCTTTTTTAACGAGCGCTCATAGTTTCAGTGAAGTGTAAAGTAGGGTACAGATCAGTACAAGGAGAAGGGATGTATTGCAGTCTGTCCTGCGTTTGAAGTCTGGACTGTGACAAGGGCATGATTTCTCAAGCACGGGAGTAAGGTCGGCAGAGCTACATCAGTGGGCAGTGTGCTCACCTTAGCAGTGCTTACCTGCAGGCATTCAGTTGGGAAGTATTTGGCGCTGGTCTTTTGGATCTATTAAGAGAGAAAATTCCCATTAAGAAGAAGTGGTTAGATTTCTATCTGCCTGGGCTTCATGATGCCAGAGTAGCAGAAGAAACCATGATAGTATGGACCACATAGCTCCAGTGCTTCAACATTAAGGAACGTCATTCTTTTTTCACTCATGATGCCTGTTTCGTGGAAGGCTACACCTCCTGACACTCTCCAGCTGTATGCTCTGGAAAATGTGTGGCATTACAGGAGCTTCCAAAAGCTGTGATTTTCAGGAAAAAGTTAAAACAGAGAGAAAAAAAATAAGCCATCCTTGCTAAATGAGTAACACTCTCAAAAAGATGCTTGTGTCTGTGTGTGTCTGTGTGTGTGTGCGGAGAGGGGAGGCCAGAGATCAGACTGTGATTTATTAGAAAGACAGTTTGAAAAATCTTCAACTTATAGTGAAATTGCTACCATATATTTTCCTGTGTATCATCTTGTCCCTATTGTGGTTTAAGGGTATAATACCTCAGTACCTTGGATTCCTGCCTAAGTTAAATTCAGATTTGCAGGTGAGTTCAAAACTCCTTTACAGAGAGCTTGGATAATGTCTGTATTCTACTTAAACATTACCTGGTTTTTGGGTTTGAGCAGAATGTAAACCTTCTCTGTGTCTCGTGCTGACTGTGCAGAGCTACGTTTTAGACTACATACAAAAAATGGAGCACACTTTAAAAACAGGGCTCTGTGATCAAATGCCTGTACAGTAAATTAATAACGTAGGTTTAGGAATATGGAAGCTGGTCCAGCAACTGGTTTTCCAGCAGTGGAAAAAAATAAAAAAAAAAGAAAAATTGTCAGCTATATTAATATTCTAATATACATCTTTTGCAAAAAAAGAGGGATGGTAAAACTTTCCAATGGTCCTTAAAAATTCTGCATGTTTTCTCTGTATATATGTGCATAAATGTAAATATTAACAGTGGAAAGAAAGAAAAGCATACATCTTTCCACTCAACATATAAGAAAGAGGGTTTAAAAAATGCCAGGGTCTGACATGATGATGCAGAGGTAACTGATAACAGCGTTTCCCCCTCTTCAAACAACAAGTGTTGCAAAATAGCTGCCCAGAATTCCAGATGTTCCAGTCCCTCCCCACCAGCTTCAATGAAACATGACATATAAACCATACAATACACTCTCTACAGAAATAAAATAGATGAGGAATGTCCCAGTGTGTGGCTGAAGAGCTTTATCAGGGCATGAGAGGGATGGATGGGAACGCCCTCGCCAAAGTTTCCATTCCTTTCCCGTTTTCTCCCTCTCCATCTGCCAATTTGTATTTCATAACCTGATGAGTTACAGAAGGTTGTGAACCAGCACGGCATGGCCTTACCTCATACCCCTGTGAGAATGCTGAATGCAAAGGCTGTGTGCCTAATTCCCCAAGTACAGCATGGGTCATAACCTGTTATTGTTGTTTGGTTGTAGTGGTGCCAGAACAGACATTTTTCTTGTCTGGATTCCAGTAATGTATCTCACAGCTTGCTTTTTTTTTCATTACTTGGCTAGTCTGTCTTCTTAGCTTACATTTTCCCCAGTACTGTCAGTCGCTCCGTTGGCTACTAGACTGTTGAAATCTGTTACAGTCATTCTCCTCATGATGATGTGAGCGAATATAACCCTGTGGCTGGGGAATTACTGTATGTGAATAGTAGAGGGAAAGAATTACATGTGCCTTCTGCAAAGCTGACCATTGGCTCACACACTGTTGCTTTTTCTCTAGAATTTTCCCCTTGCTGTCCCTGCATAATCCTGGAAAAAAAAAATAAAAAAAAAAATAAAAAGACGGAGTTTTCCAGGACTCTTTCCTGGTGAAATTGCCCTGACTCTAAATGGAGAAGTGGGAGAGTGGGAGAGCAGCTCCATGTTGGACTTATCAGACACGAGGGTTTGTCCCTGCTTTGTTGCTGTGGCTGACCTAGACCCATTCTGGTCCTTCTCACAGTCCAGATTTGTTTCTGCAGAGAAGCTGAAAAGCACTAAATGGCAGCATATTTTTCCAGGTGATTACACATCTGTTAGCCCACCCCATATGATATTCAATGCAAGTTGCTAGGAAGAAATGTGAAATCTTGCAAGAAAACAGACATCTTAAACACAAATAGTTACTTTCTTTTGATAGTTAGATATTCCCCTGTTTTTGTGCAGTGGGTTAGGACCACTAGATGTTTTCATATGATGACAAACAATATTAATCTGGAAGAAAATGAGGAAAGTACTGGGTCCCTTTTAAAAAAGCTGTTCTGTAGTGATGTTGTTGACTCCTTTAGAGGAGTGGAATTCAGATGCAGAGTGTAAGAAAAGCTTGCAATGTCTGAGTTTGGTCAGGTCTTACCAGATGCATGGATCTCATTCCAGTCCTCGCTGCGGACATAAAATGCACCGTAACTGTAGGTATGGCATGAAACACAAGAGATTATCTGTTTCATGTCTCTTCAACGAGACAAAAGTGAAGTCATGTCTTGAAATACAGCTTGATTTCATTTTGAAACATGGCCTTTGTTTTTTGGGATAATAGATGATATTTCCAGTAGTTGATCACAGATCTTACAATCTTTAATTTGTTTTTCATGTCTCACCTACTAGGTTCAACTTTACATCTCATCTACTGGATTCAACAGAGTGAAACTCGGCTTCGTTGATTTAATGCTCCTCACAAATACTGAAAATGTTTCACCTGTGGACAAAACGTTGAACAATGGGACAGATATACCACAGGGGTTCAGTGTCAAAACTTTTTTTTAAAGTATTAGTGATGGTTTCAGCCAGCTCCTTCACATCCTGGGGTCTTAAGTGGTGACATGGCAGGCTGGAAGTCCAGCAGAGCCCGGATGCAGTGCCAGCCGTATCAGTTCTCAGGGAGAAGAGAAGAGCCTGTCTGAATGAAAGTAGCTATTCTGTAGCAGCCCTGCAGAGCTCTGAGGGAGACAGGAGCAGCAGATTTGTCAGTCCAGAGGGGAGAATTATGCTTCCTGAAGGACAAAGAAGAAGAGAGGTTGTGGGGAGAGTGGCACTGTTGCTTATACCCCCACAGAGCAGCTTCGTGTTTGTAGATAATACATTTGTGCAGTAACCTATCTGTGCACTTGAGTCTAGGATACAAGTGCAAATGCAATTCAAATTCTCAAAGGAAAACATAAAAATTCAGCCTATATAGTTGTACTACTACAAACTGAATGGCTAATGGAACAGCTTACGACTGCCTGCCTGCATATTTTCTTCTGTCTTAATATGAAGATAGAGATCTCAGTTGAGAAAACAAAATTTAAGAGATTTTACCAGAGCCTGAAAATAACATTATTTATGGATAAGAATGATTTACATTGATGTGAGACACACTGTCTTGAAGATTCTGGCCTAGATATTCATTTCTGGGAAAGCTGGAAAAATAAAGAGGCCAACCAGTATCACGTCCAATTCTTTTTATAAATAATTTTGAGATGTTTAAGCCAAGAACTGAAAGGCATTCTACAGCTCCTCTCCAGGAAAGTTAAAAGTCTAGATAAACACAGATAAACAAGATGGACAGTCAGCTGTAGATGCCCAATGGTGAAGCTATTTGCTTCACAAACAAATAGATCAGTAGTAAAGCTCAGAGGAGAAAAATCAGGTGTTCTGACTGCTTAAGGTAAAAGATAACACTGACTCCCCCGCTCCACGGTCAAAACCCGTAGTTTCACCTTGTCTATGTCACATTGTTGGACGAGTCTAGAAAAGGATGTTGATCATTTGGGAACAGTTTGAAGGAGGCCAATGAGAACAAACTAGAAAATGTAGCTGATGAAAGATACACAAACAAGAATTATTTAGTCTGGAAGAAGGATGGTAAAAGGGAATAGAACAATACTTTAAAAAATACTTAAAAATTCTTTAGGCTGTCAGGAATGATGGGAATCATTGGTCTTTCCTTCAGGCAGCTGTATACATTAGATGACTCCTTACAGTCCCTTCCATCTCATTGTCTATGTACTGAAACCCTTAGTAAGAATGGTTTTGTCTGTCGCATTTGAAAACCTTTTGAAATTCCTAGATAGAGTATGCTCCAGAGTAACAACACAGTAGTGATCATTACTGTGTATCTGTGCATGCATAATATGTTAAGTATGACCAGGAGACGGGAAAGTGAACTCTTCTAGTGACAGTTCAACAACCAAGGAGCTGACCTCGTCATCTTCCCCTGTTGCGTATATGTGGAAGTGACTTGATGTCACACCTCACAGTACCGAGAGAGGAGTAAAGAGGGTGAGAGTAGAGCATTATTCCTAGGCACACAGACAGGGGTTACCTTGTGCACAACTAAGGTGGGCATCTGACATACCTCTCTGTTTCACGACCCAGGGAGACGATGGGGCACAGCCAGCAGACCTGGGACTGTCTTGCAGCACCTTGACATTTCTTTGCAGTGTATGAAACTTCGGTGCTTGATACCAATATATTTTCCCCATTGGGTAATTCTTTCCTTCATGTGTATGGTGTCAGTGGCCAGTGTTCCTTCCCATCTTCCTCTCAACACTGCTACATTTTTTCGCCCCTGAAAAGGCATTCTGAAACTTCTGCTTCATTTCTGCTTGTGTATTTGTCTTCAAATGTCAACAAAAGCTGACCAGGAGTTCAGGCTTGCTGTTTCTGTTGGCTGTGTTGGTGCCCATTCGTAACTAGTCTGCCTGGATTATGTCTTTTGGTCCCTGACCACCTCGTTTGATGCAGGCAGGCATTCTGGTCTGCATTCTGGTCTGCATCGAAGAGGAGGAATTGCAAGGGGTTCTCTGTTTTTTGTAGGAGGGAGATTCAGAGGAACAAGATCCTTCCTGTCAATACTCCTTATTTCCTCATTTCTGTGGCTGTGTGACAGCTTTTATCTTTAACTCCTCAAGTTGCATAGGACTGAAGAGATACAGCTTCATCTCTGTTTCCATGCCTTCTTTCACCAAGGGGTCAGGGGCCTGGGGGAAATCAAAGGCTAACAGCAGGAACATTTTCAAAGCATCACACTCATTAGGGACAGCTGGTGAAGTATGAGAGGCAAACAGGGGAAGGTAATGTTTAGTGAGGGCTTCTATCCCATTAATGAAAAATAAATGTGGTTTATTCCTCCACTATGAAACATACTCGTTAAAACAGATTCATTATTCCTTGTAGATAGATACTCTACCTTGTTTCATTCACTTCAGAGGAGTAACACTGATTTATGCTTGTAATAGGTTTGCCCTACAAATTATAAGAACGATCAGGTAGTACCATCTCACTGTACTCCTTGCATTCATAGAGCAAAAGATTACAGCCAGATGTCCAGATGCAGAAGACTTCATGATGAAAAAAGCATTTCGATGTGTAGATGAACAGAACTTGAGCTTCACAGCAAGTTTTGTGCTAAAGAAGGGCAATGTTACCGCAGGTGTCTAGAACAAAGAATGAATAAAAGTTTGCGCTCCATGATGTGTGGACTAAAGCTTGTGAAATATTGTACCATTAGGGAAAGATTTGCCTGCTTTGATTTATTAATTTCCCTTTGTGGTGCTTCATTTCCCCTCCCAATCGTCTGTCAGTTGTATTTTTGCCACAGCACCCCTTGAAGTGTGGAAGTGCTTCAGCTCCAGATCTGGCTCTTGCCCTCTCTTCTCCTCTGTCTGTGACCTTACGACTTCAACACTATTTTCTTTCCTGAGTCAGGAAGAAGGGGGCAAGCTGGCTAGGACCTTGCACTCATCACTGTTTTTCCACCTACAATATGTTTGCTTTTCTTTTCCAGCTGCAGTTTTATCTTGCCCCCTTCAGTCACTCGTTCTTTGGCATGTATACTGTGGGGTCAGTTCTCCACTTACTTAGCATATGCACAGCAACATTGGCTTCAGAGGGGTTTATGGTTTTAAAAGAGAAGACAGCTTGATTCAGATCTTGTGCTTGCGGACACACCATCTACTAACCTCAGTGCAAGTGAGTTGCCACAGGTCATGAAAATCCTGCAGAAATGTAAGAGATTTGCTGATGTCATGTTAAAATGATTAAAAAAGAAAGAGGAAAAACTCAAAAAAATAGTGTAGACAAATCTGTCAGTGTGGCTGCTGGAAGGGAGAGGGGAGGAGTGAACAGTTGCAGTCCCCTTCCTCTGCATCATAAGCTGGCTGTGACAATATAATTCTTTTATCACTTTTCTTATTGTATGTTTTTTCCCTCATCTTCCTGAAGCTGGATTTAGATTCCTGGCTGCCAAGACACCAATTAGGCCATATAAAATCTAGGTGTGATAGATGGATAATGCCAAGGCTTTCCCAAATGAAAAAGAAGATTGTGCTGTGTGTTGGATTGAATTTCTTTATTTGGTACTCCAGTTCAGATGTAGATCGATTAGTTGAACAGGAGACTGCCATTCATCAGGTTCTATCTGTAGATACATTGTTGTAGTTCTGCTGATTTAGAAGACGTTTTTCACCAAAAGGTACACAGAAAGGTAGCTTAATATGCCTGGGAATATACTGTAGTTTCAAATCTCCATTGTGGACAGTTGTTTTCGGATAAAAGCACTTAAATTCCCATAGAAGTCCATCCTGCAAGTTGCTACGCACTCTGACCCTAGTCCAGCAAAGCACTTAAACACTGGCTTAATGTGGATATGTTGATCTTACTGTGTTCCCTCGCATGCTTAATATGAAGCACATGCTTAATAGCTTTACTGGAGTGGGCTCAGGATGCTTTGCAGCTTGCACAATGGGATCCATCACTCACACAGATAATTGTAAGGGTCTGAAAGCCTTCATAAATTAGCAACTAGTGATTTACTATAACAGCTAATAGCTATTGTTTCTCTTGAAACCGGGGAAAAGAAATCCATTTTTGAACAGAGTCCTTTTTGTAAGGTCTTTTCTTTTGGCTCCATCTTGTCAAAGCGTTCACTGTTACCCTCTGTCTAAAAAAGATAACACTAGTCAGTGGCATAGCAGGGCCTTGAAACAGACCTCTGCATGGAGAGCAAACCGGGCCATCTTTACTGTGGGTCGTGTAGGTTGACCTGTGTGTCTTTTATTTACTTTTACGAATTGTCCCAGCACTGCTTTGTGGTTTACAATCCAGTGTCCAAATGATATTCCCAGACATGTAAAAGTTATTAGTGTAAAGTTATCAAGGTTCTGCAGGAGACCCATACTGAGTCTAACAGAGCTGTGTTCCCAAACCTGCCACTCTTCTGCCTATGCCCACAACCATGCAAACATGCCCACGTGCATAATTAGGCATCTCAGATCCTTTTTACCTAATAACCAGAAAGGGGATGTGTGCATCTAGCTGTGATCACAACACCTGAACACATTGGCCTTCAGGCACGAGTTATGTGACAGAATCTGCTGCTGCCATCATGGTTGCTCTGCTCATTAAACAGATGCATTGCTAGATGAAGAAAGACATGTCACAGAAATTTCTGGCTAGTGTTAGGGTAAAGTGAGAGTGAGCATTATTTAGTAATATTGAACTGGAGCCCTGGCTTTAGCCTTCTGCTAAACTATGCTTTTTCCGTATAACCTAGATTACTTAAATCTGCTTTTCATAATACAGATATGGCTTTGCCATATTTTTTCTGTGATTGAGGTGCTTCTGCCATCACACCATATCCACTTACTGCTCTGATTATGCATTACCTGGAATTTTCCAAACGTTATTTGGGTCTTTTTCACGCCATCCATAAAGTCCTTGGCTCACCCTCAGAGATCAACATTGACTACACATGGATTAGTTCAGCAGAAATTCTGGATGGCCATGGCAGCTGGAACATATGTGTATTCAACTCTTCATGTAGATATTTTAATTACATTAATATATTTTCTATATATATAAATTTGTAGAGAACAAATAGAAGTCATTCTGGATCAGCAAGCCTAGAAGTGTGAAACTGCAATGGCAAGCCCTTATTCCTGCTTTTAAAATCCATTTTGAAAATGTAAATCTGCATGCTTTTTAGTTCTGTATCGGTACCTATGTAAGAACCCATTGTTTCATCTTTCTGTTATTTTTTCACCTCATTAGCCATTATTAGAAAGACTCTGCATCAGCTCTCTATACTGATTCCTAAATGTGCAGTGGGCACACATGGTATTTTTTGAGGGATGCTGCAGAAGCTAGCAGTTGCAGATGTGCCAGTGATTTCACCTTCACTCAAAAGCGCTGCAGCTTCAGATTATAGGGAGAATATAACCCCACTCGAAGGCAAACTGTAGGCATCCCGACCAGGTCTGGAGACCCAACCTGCACTCCAGACCTGCCAGCTGGACCTGCTGTGTAGCTCAGGAGAGAGTGTTCTCCAGTCACCACTGCACTGTTTGACTGAGCTTGCTCACCTTCCACAGAAGTCTTTGAGAGACGAGTGACCTGCTATTTCCCTGAAGAAATTTGTGCGAACAGATAACTTTGCTCACTGGCAAAACTGTTTGCCTCTGTCCTGATGGAAGTTGTTTGGTTCCAGTGCATGACTGTTACTTCATGTTATGCAGTGCATAGGACCATGGTCAGTTGGTTTTTCGCTCTCCATGGAGATTATTGTATTGAACATGCTGCTAAAGTAATTGTAACTGCTGGCAGAATGTGATGAAGAAGCTGCAAAACAGCTCATGTACCTGGGTATACAATAGACAAAGCATGTCAAGAATATTACGAAATTCACATCAGACAGTCAGAAGTTATTGACAGAGGTGTCGTGTCCTTAGCATTTGCGGATTACATGCAATGATGTTTTTCTTCCACCAACATTTGATTTTGACCACTGCATGATGCCGTTGCGTCCTACGTGCAGGGTCCCCCACACTCAAAGAGTAAGGAACAGGCAAAAAGTCTGTTTGCCCCAGTCATTTAGAAAAGTTAGAGATGGTCTGAGCAAAAGAACATGCATGGTTACTGGCTTTGCCCTGGGTGCCATGGAGCCACCAGTATTGCTGTGCTGGCCAATAGCTTCTGCCCAGCCTACCATCCTCCAGCACCAGGCATCAAACGGCAGCAGTCCTGGAGCACAAACCCACATGACAGCCTGGAGCACGAAGCCCATCTGAGGTTCGGTTCGACTGTGCTGTCAAGCTCACAGGTTGTGAAGATCCTTGGGTGCCATGCAGGGCACCTCGTTCGCGGTCAGTGTGCGTGAGGATGCTCAGCTGTACACACAGACTAAGCATGATGCATCTGGCCTGTGGATGTCAGAAAGCTATTCTGAAATCCTACTAAGCTGAAACTTCATCACTAACTTACCCTTCCAACCTTGCTCTAACTTAATTTTTATGTTTAAACAACCTCCATCACCAAAGAAAAGAAGTAGTGGGAACAAAAGGTTGAACTAACATTTTATGGTTTTCATTTTCTGTACATAAGTAACATGTTTTAAAGCTTTTCCTTTTGTGTGGTGTAATTACACCTGATGGTTAATACAGTTTTTTTAAAAAAAAAAAGGTTCTCTGCTTTTAAACTCACAGGAGGCAACTATTGTTTGGTTTTCTTTTATTAATCTGTTTTGGCCTGGCTTAGTGAGAAGTCTGGCATGCTTTCAAAGACTCCTAACAGGTACTTAATGTAAGGTGCTGTCATTTGTGCTTTTAAGTTGTCGTAGTGTGCAGAAATAATTAACATTACCTTGTCATCCTTTGGTGCTCGAGACACAGTTTATTCATGTTGTAATGCGGTGTTTCATTCAGACCCGTGATGTTTTTCTCATGTTACGTGCTGCTGCAGGTGGGGAGTGGAGACACAGCTCTAGTACCAGCTCATTAGAAAGACCACAGGAAATGTCGGTCCCAGACACCTAATCAGTGGAAAAACAGGGATCCTAGTGACCTGGTGATTCACCGTGTTAAGCAAGGGGGTGCAGAAGGGTTTCTGCCAGGAGGCGAGAAGTTTCTGGAGAGTTTCAGTGAGCTATGGAGGGCTCTTGGGGGGAAGTGTCTGTGCCTTCCGCTGCTCAGCCCTAGGAGCGGGGCAGGAAGCTATTGACAGGGCACTTGGAGCTTGCATCTGGAAACGACATGTTTCAAAGGGTTTAAAAATCTTATGCTCTAACAAAAAAAAAAGGAGGGGGGGAGGGAGTGATGGCCAGGGGCCATGGCAGAGAAGGTTAGCACAAACAAAGACAAGAGGTGCTTTGTCTGTGGGATGCTCTGCAGGGCCTTGTTTGTGCTGAAGAAGAAAGCTATACCGTGTAGGACATCAGTGAGTGCTTCCATTCCCCTTCATGCTGCTGATTTTGAACCTCACATATAGCTGCACTGACAGCGAGGATCCTCCACTCAACGGGTAACCCTGCCAGCGGCCAGCCATGTGCTGTCACTTCAGCTGAGAGTTTGTTCATCTTTTTGAAGCTTCCAACGTAGAGGTTTCTGCCTCCCATGCAGGACACCTTACATTCATAGTTTGTTCACAGCCTGTGACCAGAAGTTGTCACACAAACGAAGGGGTGACAGTGTAGCATGACATGTTTTTCTGTGCTGCAGAACTTAGTGAAGTTACCCAGGGCCTTGTGGTGATCCTGAATTCGTACATCCAAATGGGAAGTCATCACTGAATGTCACATACATTGTTGATGAGAAGCATTTTGTGCTTGCTTTGTGGTTAGCATACACACTTTGCACAAGTGATATTTAATATTAATGCTCACATTGCTAGATTTTTTTTTTTTATTGTGTGCTTTCTCTGGTGCTTGGTTCCCTCTTTAGCAGTATGTTGTCAGTGAAATATTAGAATGGCCAAAAAAAAAGAGGGAATTCCTATAATTGCCGTACTCTCTAGCAGTATTAATAATCCTGTTTTATGCAAAAGTAGCTGAGTCTCAGTGTCTCCAATAGCCATCATAGCCATACAGGCACTAAGCGGTGAGAGCCGTGGCCAACTGAATGTCCCATTTTTGTCTAATGGAAAAGTTTCGTATTATGAAGTGGGTGAACATGGATTACCATTTGTGTCATGATATAGCTGTGTAGTGGTGACTGTAAGTGAAAACTAGACATATGATTGTCACTGAAAATAGTAAGTGAGATTTTGACACCGTTTGTGCTAATGTATGGATACTAATGGGTTTAGAGTGATTCTGTGAACTTGTTTCAGTGTCATTCCAATGTCAATGTGGCATCATGTCTTCTGAAAGTGTTATCCTGTCTTAAGGAAAACATCACTATTTTTTCTGCCGTATTTTGCTTTTCGAATTAAAAACATTACTAAAGAATCAGTAAACACTAGAGCTGGCTTGATGGCAAACACCTAATATGAACTCAATTTCTGAGGTCTATAAGGAAACCGGTGAAAAGGGGGGAGTTTCCGCAGTTTTAAAGAAAAAAACACTATTAAAAATATATTTTCAGGAAAAAATGTCAAGTTCTCTTTATCTATAAGAACACAGATTCTTTTTTGCACTATGGCTATCTTAAGCCACTGAATGCATACGAAAGTTGTTTGTTTTACCAGTTTGTTTACCAGTTTGATCATTACCAGTTGATGGAATAACATACTCTTTTGTGGACTCTTGCTCTAAGACTTTTCTTTAAGAAAGGTTCTTAAAGATTTCCTTTTATGCATTTTCATTCTCATTTTTTTTCTTTCTCTAGGCACCACTAGATATCCCACTTAACATTTAATACTATCTAGCAGAAAAAAGATAGTTACTGTATAAGCCAAAACTTCAGTTGTAGTTAACTTTACAAAATTTCTTCACTCAGTACAATATAATCATTTATTGAAGGGTTATTCATGCATCTTATGTATATTAGTAGCACATTATGTTAATAATATTTCCATTTGTCACGTCATTTGTACGTTAATCTTTACCTTATGGGATTTTCTTGTTGTAACAGTTATATGCCGCATTGATCATGTTGAGCTGAAATAAAATAACAAATAATAAAGCCTTAGCATTGGAAAATTATATCTATAATATCTTTAGATATCCTAAAGAGTGCACATTATTTTAAAGTTCCTCAGCTAATCATGAAGCACAGCACTTCTGGAAACTTCCCTGACTCTATCTCTGAAACATCATGGTCTACAACCAAAAACATTAACATTTGCTTCTCTTTTTCATAGGCTTTTGTCACCTGCCACTTCATTAAAACCAGTTTCTTGAACTTTCAAGCATATCAGCTGTAAAAATGAAAACTCTTCAGTAAAACCAAAAGTTTCCCTGAACGTGCTTTCCTCCCAGGTGCACTGCCCTCCCTCAGTCGGAGGTAACACTCGTAGTGTTCACATCTCTTTGCTTTTCCGGCAACGCTGAACTCCAGCACTTCTTTACCGTTAGCAGTGAGCTTTCCATGGCAATTGCAAACCCATGGATGACACATCATTAATTTCTTTGCTGATGTGGTCTCTGTCTCTGTTTGAAGGTAGGCACTTGTGACAGAGCACAAACTCTTCCAATTCAGTGGTATATCAGAGAGTCCGGCATGCATCTGATGCTCCTTCAGTGGTAGCTGTCACCATCCTTTGACTCGCATACTTTTCCCAGAGTTCCCACTTCTGTGGCCATTAAACTTCTTACAGGACACTGGAGAATGCAGATCTCATTCCTTGCCACCTTCGCCCACTAGATAGATTATTGATTTTGCTCTGTTTCTGCATAGCCTGATAAGCCAGGGAGATTTGCAAGATTTAAAAAAAAATTCTCTGTGCTCCTTCATCACTTCAACCATCCCACAGATGGATGCTCTCTGAAGAGACTCTCAGTCCTCTAGGGCTTCCAACGCCTTGTCCGTTAAGGGAATTGTGAACTATTTTCTCAGCCATCTTCTCCGGTGCTGAGAATGGGACAATCCTTCCACCTTTCCCTAACGTGCATGCTATCTTCCCCTGGCTTCCTGTCCCAAAGCCAATGGGTTAGCACTCAACAGTCTTTTTCCACCTTTCATTTAGGCTTCTGGATATAAACAGCAAATACCCACCTTTCCTTACCCGCATCCTCATCTCCTCTCTGCGCTACGTGGAGCTGGGCAGAGAGACTGAGCTCTCCTCACTACAGGCTGGAGAGAGGAGGTGCCATTTTCCCTGCTCATCTTGGGAAATAAACACTCAAGAATCAGCAGAGGATGGACTCCAGAAGGGAAGTACCCAGAAATGAGGCAGGGCTTGGAGCAGTGCTCAGCCTTGTGGCACATAAGCCAGCAGGCCAGTTAACATAACGATTTCTCAGGGTGTTTCTGTGCACATCTCTGCATGAATGGGGCAGTGCTGTACCTCCTCTTACATTTCCCAACGCAATGTATTGCCTCCAGCATGGTTCATCTTCCCATCTATCAAGATAAAGTCATGATCTCTACAGAGAAGATCAAGCCAGCATTGATATCTAAACTGCAGTAACTGACCAAAAGGAAGATATTTTTGGCAGGGGTCTTTAACACTGTTCATTACACCAGCAGGAATAGAAGCGGAGGATCAGTAACACCAGCTTACTTCAAAATGAGCAAAGAGGAAGAGTGACCTAGCAGCTCCAAAGGAGCGTATGACTATTTGTCTTTCTCCAAAGCAGCAAGAAGGTATGTGGCAATCCATCTGTGTTTCTATACACTCTATGGGCTCTTTTCCCATAGTACACCCAGCCTCCCTTTACAATAGGTGACCAAAATGACTTCTTCTAAAAGTACAGCTTTCTTGTACAGCTGTTTACCCCAGTGTTTAGTACAAACTCCTGAGACTTCCATATGCTATAGTTCTGGCCAAGGTTTGAGAGTGTTTTTGTCGTGGCTTACTTTGTCCCAGGACATCGCAACTCAGGAAAAAAGATTTGAGGTACTTCCTGAGTTACGAGCAAGCAAACAGAATTGATGAAGACAATTTTTTAATTTTTACTTGTTTTTTTTCTTTGGGTTTTGTTTGGCTCAAGAGTGTGTCTAATGCATATTCCAAGCAGTTTAAGAACCTCTTCTTAGAGACTTCGGTGACCGCACTGACCTTGTCCCACCAGTATCTCAGGCACATATTTTTTCCCCTAAGTTACTCTGCTGATGTCACTAAGCTACAGGCACAAAGCTCTTGCTTTCTTAATGCCTGTTGTTACAGCAGCTTAACACTGTCTACTTTCAGTGTCTTAACATTGTGCAAGAGTTTGCTGCTTAAATAACCAATGAATCAAAATGCACCTTTTACAAGCAGTTAAATGCTAGGCCCTTTCTGTAACTCTTCTGAGACTGGCAGCTCCACACTTACGTGAGCATCTACATTGAGTAAGCATCCACTTGCCTCACCCACAGTGCGATGGGCAAGTCTAAGCTGTAGTCTGTCAGAGAGGTGGCAAAAAAAGAGTTTGCTTGTATGGAGACTGTTAGGCTACAATAGCAGGAGCATGTTTCTGAGCCCCTAGTGCAGGCAACATGTTTAATGAGGGTATGTTGCAGTTTTTCTGTTTAGGAACCGTACCTACCTACATCCCAGTAGGGAAACACTCTTCAATACACAGTGTCATGAGTCAGATAGTTACACATCTGTGAAAATGACACTTTCTGTTTTCCATAGTCCTCCAGCTTGGAAGGATTATATTTTCGAGGATACAATCAGCACCAGCAGTGAGAGGTTTCTCATCCTTGGAGCACTTCTAAAGGCAAACTTTAGCCTGGCGGATATCATATCCCTGGGTTTCCTCTGCTAAAGAAAGATATATCTCCCGACAGAGAATGCTTCTGGGTCACTTATTTTTATCCCAGGCTCTGACTGTTCCTCTGGAAGGACCATCTTTCCCCACAGACCAGAGAAACATGGCCACTGTTAGCTTTGCTGAATAACTTTGTTGAAACGTGAGGAAACAAATACAACCCAGAATGTACAAACCTCTCTCGCATGCAGGATTCATTGCTTTACTCATATTTCCCTCCTTTGAAAACACAGTGTGATGGTAGGTCTGTTACAGTACATTAGCAGATGCACAATATGCAGAATACAGAGTGATGTCAAAAAAGCACTTCTACCAAAGCAAGAGAATCTCATTTCAGCCCTGGGGATCATAGCCAGGGCATGGTCAGGATTTACAGCCCTGTTTAGAGGGTGCATAAGTTTGAAGTTAACCTGCATACAGAGGTCTATACCAAATAAATTATTTACAGGGAAACCTTGCCCAGGAACATCATACCCATGGTTTTTCAAAACCAAACTCATCACAAAAGTAGGTATTATTCTTCTGTCATCCAAATACAGCATAATCTCACTCATTAATTCACCTGTCTGACAGCATAGCACAGTCTTATACATTTTATCTACTACCTCATTATCTTTAAATTACTTAGTTTTTAAAAACACTCCTGAGTTTGCCTTGATTTGTAGTATTAGGTATACAGATTTACATTTATACACCTGTATGTGTATATGTACATATATATATACACACACACACACTTGTGTTTTGGACATCTCAGTGAGCAGTAGGAAGTGAAGCCACAGCAAGGACTAGAGCTGATGAGTATCCTTGGTTGGCTGAGCTTTCTGCTTGCACATTAAGAGACCATCTCTATCCCTGAACCGTCCTGTGCACACTGGATTCATCTCAAAGATGAAGAGAGCTTGGGCAGAGATAACAGCCCAAGCACGACCTTTGTGAGTCCCATTTGCCACTCAGGGGTGCCAGAGCCATGCTGACTGTTTCTTCAGGGATGGAGGGGTAGGGAATTTGAGCAAGCGCAGCACAAAATTCGTGAGGACACTGGTGAGACTGACCCACCTGCCTGAAGCTGCTGGGCTTCCTGGCAGGTGTAGAATGGGCACCTGAAGCAAGGTGTGTGAGAGAGGGACCCATCCCAAGTAAATTCTTGAGCCATTATTTAGAAGGTGTCTGGAAAGAAGAAGGTGAACTTTAAAGTCTGTCACAGCTGCGGCAGGTGATTAGGGAACTTAGGAATCTACTTGTAGAGGAAAGGTGGTATAAAGATGGTAGAAACTGCTAGATATCATCTTAAAGGAAGACTTTTTTAACATCTCGGGTCAGGAAAAAGCAGGAAAAAAGATGTGATTGATTATTTTATATGTGCTAGGTATTCACAGTATTTATTAAGAGTTCAGGAGCATTTTGTAAAGCCACAATTTAAAGCTGAGAAGGAACACCGCAGAAATGTTGGCTTGAAATGCCAATTTTTTTATTGTATGTCTCCAACTCCATACAATATCTGCTTTGTTATCACTGAAAAACCTCTTCCATCCTAAATTCAAGTTCTCCAAATTCATTTTAGGCACTAACTTAAGCTGGTTTACTTCTGTTGGTTGCACAGGCATAGACTCAAAAGAATTTGCTTTGATCTGTTGTGTCTTTCCTAAAGCCTATGCCAGCCTTTTCACTTCAAATAATGTGTTGGAAACAGGAAAGAGACATGAATAATAAAAAATCTGGTAAAAGAGAAGAAAAAAATGAAATCACATTGGAGCTGTTATTTATATAGGGAGGTTTTGGAGTTTGGTTGTGTTTGGAGGTTTTTTGGTTTGTTTTGGGGGAAGTTTAAAGCAAAGGGGGAGAAAGATGGCATTAAAAGTGTGGGAATCTTGTCACTGCTGGAGAAAGAGGTAAAGATATAAAGGGAAAGAAAAGCACCACAATAGAAAATTTGAGTAGCATGGAACAAGTCAACACTTTGAGAAGAGAATGAAAAGATACAGAAGAGAAAAATCACCCATTTAGACCTTTTTTGACTCACCACAGAACTCAGGCAGGTCATTATGGTGAAGCCCTTCTCCATCACCACCAGCTGGTGCAGCCTGCTGGGACTGCTTATTTTGATATAGTGCTGGTATCTATACAGCCCTGAGCACCTAAATGCTCACAGCTTACTGAAAACTGACTAACAGTAACAGTCTCTCACTTTCTCGAGCTTCTGAGACAAGTAACTTACACATGATACAAAAGATTAGGTTTTCTTCAATTCTCTTGATGGCACGAAGTCCCTTTTACGGCATGAGAGTCCTTGCTTTTTTAGGACAATATAGTAATAAGCGGTCCTGTGCGAAGTCTGTGTTGCCTCAGCCTCCTTTTTGGATGTCAAGGCTTTTCTAGATGTGGAGTCTACTAGGCTCCAATCAAAGCTGAGACAGATGTTTTGCACCATGTTTCGTGGTTAGATTCATCTTCAGATACCAAACTTCCTCTTTGCTCAGCAACATCAGAAAAAATTATTTGCTTAAATCCCTGCTTATACGGGTTCTTTTTTATTCATGTGTAACTAAGTGGTCAAAACTCAGGGCAAACTTGTCTGCAAGCAGCCTTTGCAATCTGAATTTTCCAAAGAAAAGAATTCCAGGGAAAATATAGTATCAGGGAGCCACAATGCTTCATCCACTCTGGCAAGGAGGACAGCTAGCCTGGATGGCTGTTCTTTGTCAGATTCATCATCTCAAAAGGACTCAATGCCAATTCAGGTAGGATTCAGCAGCTGTTTTTCACTACTGGGCCAGGAAACTCAAGAAGTGCTTAAGAGATATGCAGGGTGGAGACAGACTTGCATGCTTGGGGCTGACCAGGTGAAGGAGAAGACACAATTCACTCCAGGCCCAGTGCTTCAGGCTCCTGGGACATTGCTGAGGACAGTCATTGCCAGTGGGAGTTCTTGGCCAGTTTTTAAATGTCAGTCCTAAGATTATGGTGATGACTGGGCCTACTGGCATGTGCTCATTTGTGTGCATACATATGTACTTAAAAGAGGGGCTTTTTGTGTGTAAACCAAACCTTTCTAGATCTATTCTTTTGAAAGAAAATTATGTACAAGAACGGAAAGGGAAACTCCAGTCACTAAAACAAAAAACAGCATAGAACTTGCTCTGAACACGTGTCACCACTCTTCAGGCTGCTAAGGATTTAAAACTTTATGGGACTTGCAAGACAAGACAATGGCATAAACCCTTGCCATGCTTTCCAAACAGAATGTGGCTTCTCATTAGCTGAGGACAATAGGATCAAAGATCAAAAGCAAAGCCGTTGCCCAGTGTAAGAATGAGTGATTGCATACTTCCCATTGAAAGACTTATGAGAAAGCCTGCTTCTCCATAGAAATGGTTTTGAACAGGGCATTTTTCATTGGTGTAGCCATGGTGCTTTGATTCATTTTTGCAGTAAGTTAACGAAGTGGACAGAAAAACAGAACTAAACTGGTAGCTGTTGTCTGTCTTTGTTACTGCCTGATATCAAGTCTGTTATCACCTTGAATACCTAGAGATGCATGTGAGTAAGCACGGCCTGTAGATATTCAGAATTGGGTAGAAATATCACAGTTAAGAGTAAATGTTTTGTTTTCTTTTTAATACAAACCGGAAAAGCTGGGAGAAATTTTCCTACGTGCCTGAAGCCTCAAATCTGCAACCAGCATTGACTTACGCTGAGATGGTTACAGCAGTTCCTGCCCCAGCTGTCCATCCACACACACCACCCCGCTGCTGAGGCAGATCAGCTGCTTGTGCAAGCAGCTGCACTACCCATGACAGCACAGACCTTTAAAGGGAGTGGAAACTAGTTCTGATTTACCTTCATGTGCTGGCCTGTAAACCGTGGCAGAGCATCGACTGCTCCATAGGCAGCTGTGTCTTCTCTGGGGCAGCTGGCTAGCTTTAAGAAAGTGGTGGGAGCTATTCTAGCCATTCTCACGTGTAAAGTCAGACCCTGAAGCTGGAAGTCATTAAAGGCTTTTGGGCCACTTCAGCTTTTAGAGTCTTGGGTTTTCAGAAATTAGAAGCTTCCACTACACTGAGAAGCATTGAAATTTAAGCCTCTGTAAAAAATTGTTACATGTACGTAAGTTAGATTGAAAATCACTTGGGTGGAGACTTACAGATGTTTTTGAAAATAGGGCTCAGGTTCCTGAGTTCCCACTGTATTTTGACAGATCATGAATTCAGCTGTAATAAGTTAAATTCAATTGACTAAGAATTGGCTTTAAATTTTTTTAGTGGCTTTAAAGCAAAAAATGAAGATTCAGATTAAGTTATTTTTTTCAACCATTTATCTTCTATTGTATGTCAGAAAGAATCTCAACATTTTACTTTTTTCTTTTGGGAGAAGATGTTTTCGAGAAAATTTGTAAACTCTATCTGCAGTATCAGACAGTAGTTCTTTTTTTTTTATTTTTCCCTCCTAAAAGCGTAGACTTCATCTTAACTTTGACCAGTGGGAAGTAAGTAGATCTGCCAAAGAATCTCAGCAGCATAATAACACTTAAATCAGTGAAACAATACTATCAAAAAATACTTAGAACTTCAGACTGACTAGTAAATTCGTATTTTCTCTGTCTTTTATTTCAGCACTGTGATTCATAGAGTTTGCTGTACCGTGTAAAAGCTCCCATCAAAATGTCAAGCATCTAAGAACAACTGATGTCAGGCTTCCCTGCTACTGTCTTTGATCAAAAAATTGAGCTGAGATTTAAAAATCATGTCCTGAAATGGTGGAATTGGACCAAATATCCTTTTCTTTCTGCTGATTTCAACATTAGTTCCTACCTTGTTATTACATATGTTACTTGTTATTTCTTTCTTCACAGATTATTTCAGAAGCTTTAGATTATTTTACTTGCATATATGGTTTCATGGAACCATCTCCAAATGGTTACCACTGACTTTAAAGTCCCAGACCAATTTTGAAAATGAGCATAGCTGCTTAGCAGCTAATATTCCATGCACTCTCAGAGAATCGTTTCCAAGAGCTTCTAAATCATGTTGGCATTTAAAAATATTTGTACATATAAGAAGAAAGCAATATGCCACCCACCTAAGAAAAAAGGGAAACTAAAAAAAAAAGAGAACAGGCAAGTGTGAGAACTCAAGGTACTAAAAATAAGAGCAGAGGCATACTGAGGCAGAAGTTTGAAAAGTTACTGCCCTGAACTGTCATCTCCCTTCCTCTGCTGGGAATTACTGCATTTAGCGTCCACTCAGCAAAAAAGAATGCATGTCTCAGCCAATTCAATACAAAATCCAGTGTCTTATTTTAAAAAGCCCATAAAAATGGTTTTTCACTGCTATGCCAGATTTTGTTCTAAAGAAGCTCAGAGCGTGACTTGAATTTCCTTCTACTGGCATGGTGGGGTGGTGAAGGAGGAATGAAGACTGTGAGCTGTGCTGAAGAGGCAAAGGACATTGGTTGGAAAGGTCACCTCTTAAAGACTCAACCATGGTTTGCCACAGTGTGCCAGGGCTCATCTCAAGCTGTGCTGTGATGCTCTCAGCAGTCTCCTGTTCAAGCTGTGGGGTGTCGCAGCCCTTTTTTTTGCTGACTGTCGGGATTCATTAACCTTGTTGCAGGGTGTCTGACATTGGTTGGATGAATATGTTTCCAGAAATGTACCCTGCCTGCTGAATTTAGAAGAGATGAGTGATGGTGCACCTCCAGCAAGATCAGTGTGAGGGTTCACGGAGGTGCATACACAAGCACTGGTGAACGTGGCATTGTCTTGTGGCAGCGAATGTGCACCAGTGGAAGTGCAAAGGGGTCACTATTATGAAAACTGAGTCACCAGGCCTCCTTCTCACTAAACAGTATCTTGGCCACCTGGGGTAAGTAAGTCAAGGAAGCTGGGAAATGTGTGATGGGCATTCATTGCAACTCTCTGGACAGCTTCCAAATTTTGCTGTTGGTGGCCAGGGAGGGAGCTTCCACTGTCATTTACGAACAGGAAGTGAAAATGGTCTCCTTCCACCCACAGAAACGCCTTTGATCTTTAAAAGGCGACACATCTGGTGTAACCACAAGTGACTTCTCGGTGTAGGTCTGCAGCTCACAGGCTGCAACCAGTCAACACCATTTATCTTGGGCAGGTGTTTTGGCCAGCAACAGGGATTAGGAGAGCACGTGAGGTGGCAGGGCTCACTCTCTTTGATGGTACCGCTTTCCTTCTTTCATGTGAGACGGTGCTTGGTAGTACCCTGGATCCTGTGTCTCTTGATGCCTGTGCTATTCATGTCTAGATCAGCAGTAATCACCTTGTGCAGCTGCAGGTAATGCTGAGTTTTTGGCCAGTCATCAAGCGCTACTGGTCTTTTTCAGTCATCACCGTGCTATGCAGGTCTGCCAAGGTTTGTAACAGCACTGAAGAAGATGATTAATAACACACATCAGCAATCCCTTACAAGAAGAGAACCAGCTACAACCTTTGCCCCCAAATTAAGGGGAAAGTTCTAACCTTCTTCTAAGTTGGAAACTAGTCAATAAAATAAATTCTTAAGAATTTTACTCTTTTCCTACTTAATTCCCCTGTCTAGATTTGCTGAACGATAGCTTAATAATTTACTGCCTACCCACTCATTACTCTTTTTTTTTTCCTAACACTCAGTAGTGAAGTATTTATGATCTCCAGACTCTCCTTCCCCCAACATCCTTATTAATTTTTACATAAGTTAAAGTTACTAAACCTTTCTCATCATGTCTTCCAGTTGGAAAGAACAGTCAAGCCTATAAGGCTGGTCTCCTTGCAAAACTAACTCCCCTTGAACTAGCTGTTCCCTTGGATGATCTTCAAGGTTCCGTTTTCAGAAAACAAAGTAAATTCACATGGGTCAGCTTTGTCAGTTATAGCCTTACCTTTGGGGTGTCAAGGCAGTGTAGATACCCAGGCTAAGATTCACTAGGGAAAAGATGAATGTGTAATGAATAAGCCTGCTTGGCATGAATGCTCTAGAGCATTTAGCTTGTCTCTTGAACAAGGAGACATTCATTGTGAACCCTGAAGAGACTGTGGAAGTTCGTTTCGGTTGAATTGAGCCCAGAATATTTTTGCTCCATTAAAGTATTTTTGTGTCAGGAAAATGTGCTTTGCCAGTGCTCCTACAGAAGCTATGAAAAGGAAAATTGTATCAAAATTCTGGTGAAACCCAGTTTTCTTGCAAATGGTGTGCAGCTGACATTTAATAATAGTTGAGCAGATTCATCCCACTTTGATTATAGAAAATATATAGAAAATGTATTGTTTTGAATCCAATCATTACGAACAGTTATCCACAGAATCACAGAATCACAGAATGTTAGGTGTTGGAAGGGGCGTCTGTGGGTCATCTAGTCAAGCCCCCCCCAGGGTCACCTACAGCAGGCTGCACAGGGCTGTGTCCAGGTGGGCCTTGAATATCTCCAGAGAAGAAGAATCCACAACCCCCCTGGGCAACCTGTTACAGTGCTCCATCACCCTCAGAGTGAGGAAGTTCTTCCTCATGTTCAGCTGGAACTTCCTATGCCTCAATTTGTGCCCGTTGCCCCTTGTCCTGTCACTGGGCACCACTGAAAAGAGTCTGGTCCCATCCTCTTGACACCCACCCTAAAGGTATTTGTAGGCATTTATGAGGTCCCCTCTCAGCCTTCTCTTCTTCAGGTTAAACAAGCCCAACTCCCTCAGCTTTTCCTCATAAGAGAGATGCTCCAGCCCCCTCATCACCTTTGTAGTCCTCCACTGGACTCTCTCCAGCAGCTCCTCCTCTTTCTTGAACTGGGGAGCCCAGAACTGGACACAGTACTCCAGACGGGGCCTCTCTAGGGCAGAGTGGAGGGGGAGGAGAACCTCCCTTGAACTATTGGCCACGCTCTTCTTAATGCACCCCAGAATGACTTCTTTGAAGAAGTCACATTTTGCAAATCATATCAGACATGATATGAGCTAATGCAAAGAGTCTTTATGTGTGCTGCTGCCAACATAAGCGAAAGGGAGCTAAGCCTGTTTCCTGACTAATTGACAAACTCTGTATATATTGGAATGACAAATGGCCAGTAGTGAATAACAGTAACTTGTTTGCTCACAAATGTTAATCCTGGACACTCTTATGAGTAGAAATCATTATATTTCTGTATATGTAAATGGACCAAAAATTGGCCTCATGGTGTCATCAGATGAATTTTACAAATGTAGTTTTAAGTACAGTTCTAGACATGGAAAAATACCCAGTGATTGAGGCAACAGCTTGCTTTGTGAGAAAAGTTGTTGCAGTCATTTTTTGTCCTCTAGCTTTCTGCATTGCTTCAAGGAACTTCTTAACTTCTGCTTGGATCAAAAGCATTCTTTAACTTCAGTGGATCTGGGATCCTTCTGTCCCTCCTAAATCAGTGTCATCCTTGATGAATTTAATGGCTATAATACAAGTTGTCAACCTCACAGCAAGCTTGGGAGGCAAAATACTTTAAACAATTGATAGATGCTTTTATGTGCCATGTAAGTACCTGTGTTAGATTACTCAACGAACTCTATTCAGTACAGCAAAATAAGGAATCTTCCTGGAGCATTTGATTACCTACATGTACAAAGCAGTTTGAATAGATCTTTTGGCCTCAGTTGTCACTGAGCAACTGCTTTTATTCTGCAGTGTGTGTATGCGTAGACTTTCTTCAGTCACGGGTAGGACACTTTTCTTCTCATGCTCATTGAAGGGTAAGAGCATCCTGTCAGATGGCTGACATGAACCTACCAGCACAGTAAGTTTGTATACTGTCTTGGTTTGCAGCAATCATCTGTAAATCCAAGTCCAATGCTTCGCTTCTAGGTGAGTAGGGCTCCAAGATCTGGTCTTAAATAAGAGAGGTTCATGATCTTCAAAATTCATATAGCTCGATCAGCTTCTCCTGTGTCCTCCTACACTGTACATTTCTGTTGTTTGACTTCGGAAGACCTAAGCTGAGATAAATGTTGCTGATAAAAAGTTACTTGCTAGACTCTGTGTGACATCTGCTTGCATGACTTAAAAAAATAAAATTATCAGGACTGTGTGACTCGGAAGAAATCATGTATGAAGAAGTTTACACAGCATGGCCCACATTACTGCTAAGCTCTGTGAGTGTTAACCATATTTGGGGATGCCACAGTTCAATTCTTTGAATGCAGAAAACAAGCACCATTCAAGCCATTTGCTATACTTTCACATTTGTTGACTGGGCACCCGTAGCAGGACAGCTTTGTCTCCTGGACATTTCATTGTCACAGCACTTTCTTTTTCCCCCATGTCTTTTGCTTGCCTGGCCTGCCTCCCGTGCTCCCTCAGGCTGTTTTATTTGATTTATTGCAAAGTCACTGGGGAAGCTCAAGTTACAGCTTTGAAGTAAGCAGTGACTTCAGGGTCCTTGGCATGCACACACTTCCCCTGTCTAAGCCACATCAGGCATTGCCCACTCTCAGAGAGGCCCTTCTTCTGAGTAAGGGAACAGAATTCTGTTGCTCTTGACCTTTACAAAAGATCTGTGGGCCATACATCAGGTTTTGGGGTTTCATCTATACTTTTTTTGTATTTTCTGATTAAATGCATGCATAACTACGTTTGTTTTCATTAAAGTTTGTGAATTATGAGTGAGAAAAGTAAAAAAACCCAGAGCTATGACCAGTTGAATTTTATGCATCTGTGCAAAGTTATCTAATTAACATCCCAAGCAATAATGAAAAGAATTATAATATACAAAGCAGTGAATAAGAACCCAGTTTGGAAATTTTGCTTCTGTATTGACAGGCACATTTATTTTCAGATTTCCACTTGTGTGTTTCCAATAACACAGTTTTCTTATTCAGCTTCCATATGAGTGTTTTATTGGACTCTGCTCTCAGAAAACCAAAAGAAATAAGTGCAACCCTCGCAAAGTATTTAGATACACAAATCATCAGAGTTACATTACAAGAGATTTGCACAACACTGGACAGCGAGCATAGAGTTGCCATCATAACACATTTTTCTTGTGGTAAAGCGGTTGTTCTGGTTTTTTTTTTTCCTATCTATTTACATGCATAGGCAAATCGTTTATCAGCTGTGGTCAAATCTTGATAAACTTACTCACAATAAGTCATATACTAGACTACTTTGTTGTCGGTTCACGTCCTGTATGTGGGTACTTTTTTCAGCCACATAAATACCTCCAGGTTATATTCTTATATGTGAATTCTGTCTCACTTTGAAAAAAAGATGTTGTATGTTGGTATTGTTTGCTTGTTTCTATGAGTTAGATAAATATCTAGGAGTCACATAAACTTCTAAGAGACAGATAAACTTGCTTCATAGCCTTTCTAACTCACTGGAACATGAACCTGGCATTCTTCTCTTGAAACCTTCTCTCGAACACTCAAAAACCTAATCCAGATTTTTCAACTCTTTGTTACAGTAATCGCGATGTTTTAGATGACAAAATTGTCTCTGCTAATGCTCTTCACATAAGCAGAAGCACGATTAGTACCACTTTGTACCAGTTAGTCCAGACATCATGTGATACATGAAGCAGCTGTAGATTTGATTTATAACCAGCTTCCAAGCTGTGTCAGAGTCTGCGCTCAGGAGAGACGGAAAGAGTGGAAGTGCATCAGGTTGCACGAAACCTACTCTGCTTTCCAAGTATAAATCCTTAACCTTATTGTAGTTTAATTTCATAACTTCTCTGCAACAAATTGGCAGCCATAATAAAAGCACTACTAAATTGCCTGCCTCTGTATAGGTTTGGATATACAAATTTTAAGCTTTTCTCCATTCAAAAATATGAAAAATTTTAGCCAAATCATCAACACTTCCCCAAGTATTTGTTTCTTGTGGTGTACAAACTGCATAAGGAATGCCAGAAATAGCAACATCTGACAAGGAGACTTGAAAGTACAAAATCTGAAGGGTGCTTTCTTGGCCTTCACAGTGCTTGAACTTGATGTAAGGCCTTAGAAAACTCTGCGGAAGTCAGCAGACAGTTTGTCCTGAGCCTCAGCAACCATGTCTGGCAGGAACTTGCCCCACTGTCTAGCTCATATGTTGTAAATCTGCTCTGCCTATGGGATACTTTGCCTAAAATGCTTTTTACAAATGCCCACCTTTCTGTTTATTTGAATCTGCCAGGAAATACTTAGCAGTTAGGAAGTTTTTTGCTGAGAACTTGACATAATGTTGGAACCAGCATTTTGCTGTTCAGTGTGTGATGCTCTTTTTAGCCTAAGATTAGCTAAACAGCAATAAGCCTGCAAGGAAAAGTCCAGGTAGCTTGGGTTTAGAAAAAAAGGTTTGTTGTGCCCCAGATCCTCTTTTTATTTTAAAATAGACATGACAGCGCAGAGAGAAATGTGGCATTGACTTCAGGAGAACTTTTCTGACATAAATTTGCTGGGCATCTGGCCTCTGGGCTGAAAAACATGTTGACACACATACCCTCAGGCCCACAATGCTTTGGTGTGCAAAGCTATTGCTTTCAGAGGCAAGCAACTGAAGCCTTTGGGAATCAGTTTCTGAGCCAGTAAAGGTTAATCATGCCCTGCTCCTTTAATTGCTGAAATACAGCCCAGCTGTTTGTCTGCAGGACCCATTCCAAACTAGTGCAGGAAATTATGAATTGGCCATATAACTCCTCTGCACAGTAGTTTGGGTGCCCCTGCTAATTTCGGTGTCTGTGGAACCTTCTTAATTTCCTCCACTTTTTTCACAATCTGCACAGGGACTGGTGAATTACAGGCGGGCACTAGTTAGTATGGCATGCTAAAAGGTAATAAATCTAGAAATAAAGCACTTGATTGCCAGGGTGTAATGAAGGCATGAGTAATGAAGACTAGCGCTATACCTTTTGTATGTCTTCAAGATGGGTTTAATCCTGGAAAATATTGTTTTTCTCAAAACCAACTTATTAGTCTACTGTTAGCGTCCATCAAGCACCATGGTTACTATTAAGTTGAAAACCAATAAAGGTGAGCATGTGGTCCTGTTTGACCTTCAAAATCTGTGAATTTCTAAACTGTATTTTGTAGCAAGTGATTCTACAGTTAAGTCAATTCTAATTATTTATCATTATCTTCTCAGGTGAACAATATTTGGTTATGTGTGAACCCACGTAACAAAACTATCTCCTGATGTGTCCAGCCTGATGCTGCAATATCCCCTCTCAGTGCTTTCAGGGTTGTTCTTGAGGGTAGACAGAAGGAAACAAATGGGCTGCTTTTACTACAGCTGCCCAGCTTGGATCCCTGTGCCAAGAGACTCATAGGACAGAAGCTCTTTTTACTGAGGGAAAGCACATGGTATTAATGAGATGTGCAGTAATGCATTTTCAGTTCCAAAGCTATCCCAGAGGGAGGTGCTTCAAGGATTAATGGAAAGCAAAACACTGGTTATCTTGTTAAAATTTCATTTACAGTACTTCTTATCATGACTTAGATATATGAAAGTTATTTGTGTTTCCAGGATGTGTGATATTTCATTCTGTGAAGTGTTTGTATTTATAAAATTTGCCTGCTGAGGTAAAAAAAACAATGGCTAACAAAGAGAAGAATCACAGAATCACAGAATCACAGAATCACAGAATCACAGAATCACAGAATCACAGAATGGTAGGGGTTGGAAGGGACCTCTGTGGGTCATCTAGTCCAACCCTCCTG
>Ga0065711_1028292_pt1 | contig 42171 bp, 19 predicted proteins | sample Hoacrofraction12_FD_59098 | JGI IMG/M metagenome (GOLD analysis project Ga0065711, IMG submission 59098) | Hoatzin crop microbial communities from Cojedes, Venezuela - Epithelial fraction 12 v2 (version 2) | ecosystem: Host-associated > Birds > Digestive system > Esophagus > Crop | place...
GGACACCTTCCACTAGACCAGGTTGCTCAAAGCCCCATCCAACCTGGCCTTGAACACTTCCAGGGAGGGGGCAGCCACAGCTTCTCTGGGCAACTTGTTCCAGTGTCTCACCACCTTCATAGTGAAGAATTTCTTCTTTACAGCAAATCTAAACCTACCCTCTTTCAGCTTGAAGCCATTACCCCTTGTCCTATCACTCCATGCTCTTGTAAGAAGTCCCTCTCCAGCTTTCTTGTAGGCCCTTTCAGGTACTGGAAGGCTGCTCTAAGGTCTACCCGCAGCCTTCTCTTCTGCAGGCTGAACAGCCCCAGCTCTCTCAGCCTTTCCTCACAGGAGAGCTGTTGCAACCCTCGGATCATTTCTGTGGCCCTATCATCTGTCTCCATTCAGGAAGAGCAACAAAACTAATCTCACGTACTGCGAACAGCTCAGTACATCATTGTGCTGAGGAAGCCCCAGTGTTGAAGGGATGTGGATGAGCCAAATCTAAGTGGCTCAGGATATATGCAGCTCTTAACGTGTTTTTCATATGTTTAGGATGTGCTGTGTGCTAGAGAGAGATAACTCACCTTGAGAGATGATGTGATCCACGTGGGAAAGACAGAGAGAAAGGACAGATGATACATGCACAATAATTCCTCCACTGCCCATGTTGACTGTTTGTCTTTCAGGAGTCATATCAGAAGTGGATTTGAGAAGGACAAAAACATCAGCTGCAAGGAACAGGAGAGATGTTGCACTGCACGGAGGTGGTGAAGAGAAAGCTTGTAGAGAAGACAGATGAGGTTGGCACAGGCAGAAGAGCAGGAGCTGAGTGCAACCTGAGTTACCTGTGCAGGTACAGATCCCTGAAAGTGAAGATACAGGTCCCTAAAATGGTAATAAGAGGGCCAATTTTAATGTAGTAGAAAGGAAACAACAAAGATAGGATACAGAAGGAGGGTGACAAGCTAAAAATAGCAGGTGAAATAGTATTTGAAGAGTATGTCTTTTGGGGAGTCCACCTGGTTGACGGGTGCAGTCTTCAGGGATGGGGATGTATGAAATCACTTCAAAGCACTGGCTGCTTACACAGAGCAAAAAACTTCTGGATATGGCCTGGACATGTGTAAGACAGAGTAAAACATAGCAGACTTGGACACCCACAGTCATGGGAATCCTGATGAGAGCACTGAGATGGGGGACGAGAGCGGGGGCTTGCTTCAGTAGGACCATGATAGATTTAGGGATTAGGGAGAGTCAGAAACCCAAAGGCAGGATCATGTGTTGAGGGTGTAAAGACAGGAGGAGACAGCACTCAGAGAAAATATGTAGAAGTGATGACAGGGTCTGAACAGGCAGGTCGGTATGAACCCTGCTGTAGAGAGGGAAGGAGAGGGGAGGAAAAACCTTTTAACAAACATCAGAGGAAAGGCAGGAAGACAACTATGCAAGAGGAGAACTAGGGAAAATAAGACTTTGAGGAGGACAGATGTTTTAGAGAGGCTAAGGAAGATGGATGTAGGCTGAAGGTCTTGGATACATCATTCAGAGCCTGCTGGGCAGAGCTTGCATTGCAGAGCGTGGTGTGGCTGGGCCTGATCCAGGACAGGTATGAACTGGGAGCTGTCACGGATAAGAAGTCAAAGTTTCAGAAGTGTCTCCAAGACCTTTGTAAAATCAGCAAATAATTAACACAGGGAAAAAAAATGAAGTTGCCAAACAATGGTGCCGGACTAGCAAAAGTTTTTATTTCCATGAGACAAGAGGTAATTTCTGATTAAGTTAAATTGTTTGATGTAAACAATCCTCTAAATTGTTCCTGACTTTGAGTCTGAGCGTGGCGAAAATGTACAGGACATCTTCATCAGTCTAGTGGCATTTGTTGGGAAACATAGCTCTGTGTTTAGCTAATGACATAATTAGAAAAGCAGTAGTCAGCTGCCAGTGAATGGTGAGTCTCTGTTTAACAGGGAAGCATAAAAATTAAACATCCATCTGTTTTTTTCCTGTTAATTACCTCTAAATATTAAAATTGAATACAGTCTTCAACCTGATTGGTAGTTTGAGTGGTAATAGTGGAGATCAGATACTTAAAGAAAGACAGTGGAAATGAAGATGATGCAGCTCCTGTATTTTACAGCTACCATACCTATCTCTGAAACATTTCTACTACCTACAACAGCTGCTGTGGAGGTCTTGTTCACCATCTCTGGTCCTTCAGCCATACCTCTGGCCTTAAATGAGCATCAGCATAAGTGGCAGAATTAACTGAGCCATTGCTTTTGCATGAGAAACGTGATGGTATGCTACATGCCAGCAGCAGTGTCTACCTGGGGGGTTGGTCCTGCTTTGAGGGTTGTTGTTAGTGGGGCTTGGACTCATTGGCCTCCAGAGATCCCTTCCAACCTAAATTACTCTGGGTGCCGGTGTGCCCTTAGAAGCTGGCTGGGGCGCAGTTTCTGCCTCGTCTTAGCCGAGTGCCTTGGGGTGACTCAGACTGTCTGCTGGGGCAGTCCCGCACATTTGCTGTTCCCTTTCTGATCATTACTGTAGCTGGACACCCTGGTAGCAGAGTAGCAAACGGCCCAAGGGACACCAAAACCTACCATCTTCTAGGAACGGCTGCCGGTGCACCCTGTCTTCCCTGCAGCAGTCACCTTGCCCAGGGAAATTATGCACAAACCTTGTTCTTTATTAATCATTTCTATTGAGCTTGCTGAAAGAAAAAATAAAATTATTCTGCAGCAGTTCTTACAAATACTACTTTTTATTTTGATTCGCAGCTATTTTTGTTCCTAACAGCATATGCCCTCTGGGGAGCTGCTTTGGAAGTTTTATAGATAAGGCAGGGTCAGGCCACTCTTCCCCAGCTTTAATCAACAGTTTCCACCTCCAGCAAACTGCAAAAAGGAAAAACCATAATGGATCTCTGGGCTTCCTCACTAGAAGACATTTTCAGTGGCCGAGATTATTTTTTCTCTCTTTTTAGATATTAATGCTAGCTAGTAGGGAACCTAAAGGCAGCTGGAGAAGGTAGCTGTGACAATAGCTTCAGAAGGGCAGCTGGAGATAAACCTCCTAAACTCAGGCATGGAAAACCTGGAGTCCTTAAAGCAGAATCCCACTGCATGTGGGTAAGAGGCAGGTCACACTTTTGTCACCTTCAAACTTGATTTACACTCAGCTTGTGGCACTGCATCTTTCCAGCTGAACGCTTTCTCTCAGAAATAAGGATGTCATTTCTCAGCTCCATCTGGAGTTTATTACTCACATGTTACTTACACTTCCTTGACTCTTGATAAGAAAAATTATTGTCATATTGTAAATTTTCAAAACATTTTTCTGAGATGGCTTCCAGTGCTGTTACAACACTTTTGCTAGCTCTGATAGTTGTTTTGATGGATTTGGAGCTGCCATGTTATAGTTCACTGTTATTGCATGTCAGGTTGATGTATGTGGTATTTTCTGTATGGTATATCAGTATAATTCAAAAAGAATCTGTCCAGAAAAATGGACAGGGAAGAAAATTATGGTGCAAGGTAAGTAATCAATATTCAAACGATGCTTAGGAGTTGTTAATGGACAGTACCAGATTCTCAGCTTTGATTTTGCCCGTTCCTGACCTGATTTCCACAATAGCTGAACCAGGACATTTTAATTTTCATGAGCACGGAAGACAGGACACAAAGGACTCTCTGCCAGTCTCTCAAGACAAGGGAAGTAACTCCGTGAAGGACTCCTAGAACAAGAAATCCTGTTAGAGGAGGTGTTCATAGGTTAAGCTGACAAGAATGCCATTGGGAATTGTATGACGATGAGAAGGCAGATGTGCAGATTGCTATTTAAAAACATTATTTTCCCTAATTTTTTTTTTTTTGCTGTTGTTCAAACAGAAGATAATTTGGTTTTAGATGATGTTTCTAAATTTCTGTATATTGCTGGCCAGCTGAGAAGGTATCCAGTTGTTCAAGTCTGCAGGGTAAGATCAATTGATCCATGGGATTGTGCACCGCAAGGTCCAGGTAAAGTCTGGCGGAAGTGAATAAGGCCACCCCAGAACTGACCAAGGCACAAAGCCCAAGCCCTGAAGAAATATAGTTAGTGGTACTAAAATGTGACCAGTCAGATGTGCAGCTGGTCTTGCAAGCGTGACACTCGCTAACTGTGTCCTTTCAGTTGCCAAACAAACTGCACGGGTGTCAGTCCAATACGTTGAATGTAAATTCAGAATCTTACACAAAAAGAGCCACTTAAATAACGGCTTTGGGGTAAAAAATGGGATCCGTTTTTAGATGGAATGAACTGAACTTGGTTTTTGGGAGAGTATTCCTGAAGAAAGGAATGGTTTATTCTGCCTTAGCCCAAGCTGGAAATGGTGGTTATTTTCCGTCTAAATGGCTGCTACGGTTTTCTCAGAATGCCGCAGTAAAGATTTGCAGTTAAGCTGTCATGACCATGAAGTGTTTATTAATGTTTGAATGCGTACTTATGGAGTTCAGTTTGTAAGCCTTTATGTTACTACAGTGCATGATAATTTAGACGTTTGATTCTTAAACGAAAAAAGTATAAAAGTGAATATCGTTGTATGCTTCTCGAATCATTGATTACACAAAACGTCTTAAAAGTGAGTATTGAATAGTTTCTTTGTTTTCTGTTGTTTCATTGCTAAAAAATCTGTTCCTTTGTAGAATAAATTTATTTCAAACCCTTTACCATGAATAACACTAGAGGTAAAAAATGGCAGAACGAATTACAGGCTAAAGATAAGTCAAGCAATTAGGCAAACACAAAAGTCCCCTTTATCAAGGGAAATGGTGACAGAGTCAAATTATTTTGCTCGTTCTTAAGGCCAGGAGTCACGTCATCATCGTCATGTCCCAGTACTTTTAAGTATGTTCTCGACACCTGATGAGCTTTCTAAAGGCCAGCTTGAAATCTTCGTTAAAGCTAGTGTACAGCAAAGGGTTGATAAGGGAGTTGACATATCCAAGCCAGGTCAAGAAGTCTGCTACTTCTGGAGAGACAGTGCAAATGTGGAGGCCCACAAGCAACTCCTTGATGAAAAAGGGCAACCAGGACAAAATGAAAGCACCTAAAATCAGCCCCAGAATGCGAGCAGCCTTTCGTTCCCGTGTTGTGGAGATCTGCTGCCGGTCGCCAGCCAGGTCCAGGTCATTCTCAAAAGGAGGGATCCTCACAGACGCGTTGATTTTATCAAACTCCGTGGTCGGGTCGGATGTGGAGAAGTCTGAGACGCAGAATGTCTGTGTGAGCTTGCAGCTGGCAAATGAGTTTTGGCTGTCAGTGCTCCTGTTGCTGAGGTGGCGGCTTGAACCCCGCTTTTGGTAAAGGCTCTTTGCAGCGTGGTAAATTCTGTAGTACAGGATCAGGATCAAAGTCAATGGGATGTAAAATGCCCCGAATGTGGAATAAATAGTGTAGATGACATGATCGTGCTGAATGCGACACTCACTGGGAATACTGATGCTGTGGTGATTCCTCCAAAACAAAGGGGGCATTGATATGAAAATGGAGATCGTCCACACCGTGACTATCATCAGCCCAGCCCTTTTTGCCGTTCTTTTCCTGGCGTATTCGATAGCGTCTGTGATTGCCCAGTACCTGTCCAGAGCAATGACGCACAGGTGAAGGATCGAGCACGTGCAACAGGTCATGTCCACGCTAAGCCAGATCTCACAGATGAAGTATCCCAAAGTCCATTTATCTATCATTATGTAAGTGATGCTCAAGGGCATGACGAGAACAGCAACAAGGAGATCTGTCACAGCTAGTGAACATATTAAATAATTTGCCGGCTGGTGGAGCTTCTTGGTTGTGGAGATTGCTGCAATTACAGCAGAATTCAGCAGCATAGTCAAGGTTGTGATTGTGGCCAAGGTCAGGGTAACGAGCATCTTTTCAGTTACTGTTTTTGGCTTCGTAGCCACATTGGCTTCTGTGGTGCAATTTGTGAAATTCATTTTCCCCTCCAGGGTGCACGGTGAAAGAAGAAGTTGCTGCTTCAGGTAGCGAACAGGTCCAGGTTCAGAAGTCACCCATTTGAAAGAGGGACAGAGTTGCTCCAGGTACAATTTTTGGTTTTTATAATTCCATATTCAACAGAGCAGCAAAAAGTTTCCAGGTTTCCTCCTGTTCATTGTTTTCCTAGAACATAAAAACACTTCTGTTATTGAATCCAGAAAAATCTCACCTTTCGGCAAGAAGTCCTACACTTCTAATATTACCACCTCAAATAAAAACTTTTGGTGTCTTTTTCCTTCTCTTCTTCCTTTTCTTCCCCTTTTTCTCTGCATTCATAGTTCATTTCTTTTTCTTCTCTGAAGGGCACTTTGGGCCAGATTTCCTGCTGATGTGGACTGGTTGTTTCTCCTTTGTTTTGGAGATCTCGCTTAAACTGGGAGGTTGGACTAAGGGACATCTAGAGGTCCCTCCCAACAAACATTTCTATGATCTCTGTGAATTATTGATACTGGGAGCTAGTCCTTTTCCTGAATGTTAAATAGGCTGCAGCAGGTTAAGAGCTGAGGAAATCTGCCTTTTCATTTTAATTGCTATATGAGAGGGATCAATTACTTCTATATATCACCTTTGGAGAAAAGAAACAGAGCAGCCTATCTCAGCGAAGGCATGCCAGCATTTCATAGTTTTCTATTCTGCTTTTTCATATCCGTATCTGTATTAATATCTTGGAAACAGTACTTAAAACTTACTCAGGTTACCTTTAACATGCGGCTTTCAAACAATGTTTAAAGCTTTATGGCAAACGCTTAGTTTTACACAGCACATCAGTGTTGCTAGGAGCTTATATGGTTTTGTCTAATTATTCTTGACATTTCACATATCCCACTGTGCATGTCTTTAGAGGAGACAGACAAAAAGCTTTTGCCTTTGCTTTGAGATTTGTATATCAAATTGTGCTCCGTGTCAGACAGTCCAGTATGATGCAAGGTACAAACAATAATTTTAAAAAAAGGTGTAATTTTGTTTCAGGAGTTCATATGTCTTTTCCACGCATCCTAAACGCTGACTGAAGCCAGAGTTAGCAGTCTGTGAGATGCAACTTGAGACAACCTCTGGGGCCTTGCTTACTTATTTGTAATTTATCTTGGCATAAATGAAAACGGAAATGCTGAATCCTTTTCCATTAAAATAAACAGAAAGATTCCTTCCCCTGGCTTCACTTACCAAAGAGTAAGAAGCCCTCTAGGCTAGTCGCACAGCTCCCTCGACAGGCAAGTGAATGAGACAGTGGCTGCCAGAAATATACTTGTCCCCTCTCAAGACAAGTCTTTAAGGCAGATGGTGTGAATCACATCCTGGAAATGCTGATCCTTCTCTATTTTGACTACAAGTGGCTCCTCCACAGTTGCATTTAGAATACACGTCTGATTTTTAGATGGCTAAATTTGAGAGGTAAAACCCGTTCTCACTGACACCAGCAGGACTTAGATTAGGTTCTGAGAGAGAGTTTGCACATGCAAGCTAATGAGGAATTAAGAATTTGAATGAGGAATTAAGAATTTGAATGAGGAATTATGAATTTAAAGCTAGTCAGCTGCTTAGCTCTGTGTACATATGCTTTTATTCAGAAATTGGACTGCTGTCTTCTGAATGAGCTGAATGAGGAACAATCAAAAATAGAAACTTTAGAAAAAAACTGTTCTTTGGAGATAGGACCTAGGAAAGCAGATCTCTATAGTCATAGACTCTGGGTTAGCAAAACATGAGTTTTAAGTTCTATGAAAAGGACAGCAGAAGCCTTCCCCCTCCCTCCCCACTCTCCCCCCCGATGAAGTAGACTCCACTCTTCAGAAACTGCTTTAAAGTATGAATAGCCTTATAGAAAATATCAGGCCTGCTCGTTAAGCATAGGCTGGACAAGCCAGATGGAAATTCTTCTGCAGTCTTCAGGTTGTTACTGCATTGGAAATGCCAATTTGATCATTCAGGCCTAAAGCCAAAATTTCAGCTCAAACCTTCTTCACAAATTGTTCATGGGAGTCTTCTCTGTCAAGCCAGATCTTGATCTCCATTAGTTTGCACCCTTATTATGTCTGATGCTTTGACCAGAGGATAAAGCAAAGAGGCTTTCTTTCCCTCTCTGCACTCCTGGACCATGGACCAGGAGCAATTGCAATCCATATGCCTTCCTCAGCATCGTCACTTAGCAAGTGCCCCCTGGTCCACAACAACACTCAAAGGTACTGGAAGACACCATGGGATTTACATGTCCTCCACAACCACCTGTTGATCTGGTCCATGCATAGGAGAGATCTTGCTGCTTCTTGATGTAAGCGGCATTTTTTTCTGCTTGTCCTTCACTTCTCTCAGAGCCCTGAAGTTTCTTGGCCCTGGCATTTCTCCCCACCCTGTGTGGTCCCCACCATATTCTCTGCTGATCACTGCCTATATGCATCTTTAATCCAGCACGAACTGAATTGCTGTGGTTCTGTCCCCAAATGGCCTTTTGCACTGACGTAGCCCCAGGGAAATCCTTTCTGAACTCTGCCTGTTCTCTGCACCGCAAGGATACTCTGAAAAATAAATTCTTCCTTTCCTTAATGAACTTATCTTTAAACAAACCCCATCACACTTTATCAGACCCAAACACCAGGTTTCCATTAGGACAATGGATACTGCTGATCTCACAGGGGAGTCTGGTTGTTTAAGTCTGCTCGCTGCTCAGCAGGGCCAACATTTTTTTCCTTGGAAAACCACTACAATAAGTGAAGATGGGAGAAAATATAAACAAAGCATCGTCCCTGCAGAACACCAGCCTGCAGGTACCTCAGACCAGGCAAGCCCATCACTTCATTTCAAAACCCATCACCGGGGAGTTAATTTGGTTTTAATTCCCATTCTTTTCATAGGAAATGAGTCCTTAGCAATTCAGACAATATAAATACCACATACGAGAACTACATTAAGCCAACATTATTAAAGAAGTATATTTAGCTGCTGAAAAGTCTGGAGATGTTGGGCTGAAGGCTTCCTCTGTGGCTTAAGTCTGTGCCTCTTGTCATCCCTTACTCACATTCCGAGGATACACACTGGCGTTATAACATTAATCAGTAACATTAACTGTAGGCATTGTGTTTCCTTTCTCCTGCTGTTACCCCTTGCTGCTCCCCTTCCCAAGCTTTCCTCGTTTCTGTATGATCCCATCCCAGCTCCTGCCTCCTGGAGCAGACGCGGTGCCTTAGCTCTCTGGCAGCTTGGCCAGGGCTCCTGTCCAGCCGCCCGCAGTGCCCGCGCCACAGCCTGTCGCTCGCTGCCCTTGCCTGTCCAGCTTTTGCCTCTCTGCTGTTGCATTAGAAGGCACCTATATGGAGTATTTTGGCCCAGAAAAGAGATGGGGTCTTAAAATGGGAAGTGATTTACTGGAATATGTCAGTGATTGACCCCGCTTATTAATACAGGGCAGGATTTAAATGCTACTTATTATTAATCTTTAAAAATGCAGGTGTGGTTGTGGTCATACATTTTGTAGACTTTGTATTTTAATTCTTTATTTACTGCCTGTCTTTGGTGGTACCAGGCAGCCCCTGAACAGAGTCAGGGATGATCTAGTCCAAAACAGCACAAAAGAACCCAGGCTGTGATTCAGGAAGGCAAAGCCTGCGGCGGTTACCCTGGTGTAAGGGGTTCCTGTTGCTCAGTTTAGGATTAGCCTGGGGAACTGATGTGGCTTCACATTCTTTAGACTCATTTTCTGGTGTGGCCAGGGTACCTCCATGATTTTCTTCTCAGGTGAAGTTGCATGAAAGGCAGGACTGGTGTGACCAGGACAGGTACCAGTCCTGGGGCACTGGGGAAGGGGCACAGGGACGTGAGGGATTTGGTCTTGTGAAAACACGGTACTGGAAAATTTACATTCTGAGTGTTAGGCCACTTATGACAAACACATATAGAGAGCTACAAAGGGTCTGGTGAAAAAGCCAGGTACGTTAACAGGGAGAATTTTATTGTATCTAGTCAACAATAGCTGGTTTCCAGTAACTCTATCACTTGTCTAGTACTGCTATGTATAGTATTACTATCACTATAGTAATTGATTGTGGTTTTAGAAGTGACTTCTTGGAAGGGACATTAATAACAGTTATCTTATTTAAAGCACTCTCACTAAAAGCACTGCCATGTTTATGTTTTGCAGCTGTATCCCTTCAGGCTGTCAGTCATTTCACACAAAGTGAACTTTATACACACAGACTAATTTTACTGATTTGGTGGGAGAAACTCATCTGAGTTCCTCCAAACGGGACTCAATCACATTTCTTATTAGCTGATTATGGGTAATGGCATCGAGTGCTGTCTGGGAGGAGGACAAGAGGGAAGAGGATGATTAACTGTTCCTTAAAAGCAGCTGGACAGCTTTAAGCTGTGAGATGGCAATGTCCATGTCTGCTCCTGCCAGAAAATATCTCCACCTTCTCAGCACAGGACCACCGTGTAGCAGAATACTCTGAATTTCTCGTGGAGGGTTTTGACTCCAACTCCTTTGCCACTGAACTTTTCATGCTTCATAAGAAATGAAATAACATCATTTGGAAAGAACGAGGGGAACTGGCTTTGCACATGTGTGTGCGCATATGTGTGTGCATATGGGGGTGTGTGTGTGCGTGCACATGCGTGTGAGTAGGGCAGGTTCTTTTACATCCATGGTTTTACATTTCCTTTAGGGAATTAAGGCACTGTGCAAATAATGCATCTTTGTGCCCTTAGCAACAATAAATCAATCTGACTTTGTTAAACCTTGAACTGGTCTGAGTGCTTTTCACTTTCTGTATTTCCGTGATCACAGTTGTGAAGTGCAAGAAACCGGCGAGCTCAGTGAGACAGGCAGCTAGCTTATGGAAAATATGACTTAGCACATTTATGATAATGTTAATATTTCAAACTATGGAAAGATGCTAAACTTCCAGTATTCTTCCTTGTTATCTCAAAGAGATTATTGCTTCCAAGTTCACACATACAAAGCACTGAAATTCAAGCCTTTCACTTCAAATTTATTTTGCAAGACCTTGCAACTTTCTAGATCATCCTGCTCTTGTAAAGTCAACCGATCTTCTTGGACTTCGTGGCTCTTTGGGAGCCAACTAGGCAAGTTGAGTTTAACTGAAGATTATAGGTTTCCAATACTTTGTATTGTATTCCAGCCTGCTGGTGTTGCTTTGGGCTTCTGAGGATCTCAGTGCTGCAGAGGGCATGTTACGGCAGCAGTCTTAACTGACTGCAATTTATATAGGTGCTGATGCTGTTTGTAACATGTCATATTGGGAAAAGTGGTACCCAGAAGCTGGGAAAGTGGAGATGGTCAGAATCACACCAATCTGTGCAGGATTGTCAGCAAAATAAAATCTTGCTGTCACCAGGCAGCTGATGATATTCACGCTCACAGCATGAGATTTTGATGCCAGCTGTATTGCAGGCAAAATGGAGGCAAACTATCAGAAGGTGGGTTGAGGTTGGCTTACAACAGCGTAAACTGGGATAGAGAAAATAAATGAAATGGCTACTTTCGTGCGAGGTCTGAAATCTTGTAAGAACCTGCCTAAGAAATTCCTAGCTGCATTGTGAGGCCTCAGATTTAGGGATGCAACCTTTTTCTACACAGGCTGAATGAGACCAAAAATGAAATGACTGTGAAGTTTATATGAACGGAGCTATGAATTTCATGTTCAAGTTAGATTTTCCCTGTGCACACTGGTGAACCGAGCAGCATGATGAAAAGACAGGTTGGAGGAACTCTGCACTAAGCAAGGTGTGTGGAGGCACGGCTCTTTCTGTGTTTGTATCTGTGGGCATCCAACTAACACTCCTACACGTGCTCACCCTGACATAAATAACCAGAGCGCAGTACGTTGTAATCAAGGATATAATGGCCTGCAGCCTGTTCTCCAGCGTGGCTGTGTAATGAAGATTGCTACTGCTGCAGGGAGACACAGGGTCCCGGCTGGGTCCTGGCCGGAGGATGGCTGAGGGAACAGCACGGGGGGCACTGCTGGGCATGACATGAGAAATCGCTGGACGTGGCAGATGCCAGCGCAGGCACCTGACAAAGGTCACACATAGTGTCCAAAGAGATAGCTGGGTTTTGCAGGTGGTTGAGATGGCGCTATGTGAGAAATGGCTTCGTAGGTAAGTGGGGAGGGATGTTTGGGACCCTTTTGGGAGCACAGCACCTTGGTCACCATATCAATAATTGCATATAAGGCTGAGCTTGCCTACATAACTGTGTTAGAAACAACAGATTTGAGCATGAATGTTGCAGAACAGGGACTGATGGGGAGGAGGTCATCTGGGCAAGGTTGTCCATTTGAGAGGAGACTGGAATGGAGAAAGGGTGGTTGAAGGCTGCTGAAGAGGAGGGCCAAGAAATGCGAGAAGGGATAACGGATAAAATGGCGTACATATTGCTCACCCACAGCCAAAGTCAGGGCATTAACCCAACCTGTTGTTGAGACCAGAGCACAGGAGTCAAACCTGTTGCTGTAGTTGGGAGGTCTGGGAGGAAAGGTGCTTTGCTCCATGCTAGCCAACGTGGGTACCCAGGGGATGGAGGGATGCAGCACCCCAGTGCCACCATGTCCTGCCTGCACTAGTCCTGATGGTGTTGGTAGCTGCCCACCACCTCCTTGGGGTGATGAGGTGTGACTGTGTCCTCCTGCCTGTGCAAAAGCAAAAGGAAGTGCTCATGCAGGCCAGTTTTGTGTGTACGCTTACTCCAGTGGCTCTGCTTAACATCCACTGAAACGTAAATGCTGTCTACTGGGTTTCTGGAATGGCAAGCTGTGAAGCATGCTTTAGCACTGTTCTTTCTGTCCCCAGATCTGCTGTTTTATTGCTCTCCAGCTCTTTTGCTGAAGAGCTTAGGACGAATGCCAGCGTAACCACGACGTTTTAGCTCTCTCAGCATCAGAAAGTGGATCCCCCCTGCTTGTCAGGGCAGCTCAATCTCCCTTCCCAGTGGAAGCCTGGAGGATTTCCTTCCCCATTAGGAACCTGGGAGGAAAGAGGAGGTGTTACCTCCCAAAAAGCCACGGTGCTGTCAGGAGCCCATCAATATCTTCTTTCTGGAGGGTCAAGACAGGCTCCAGCTCAGGGTGAGGTCAGGACTAAGACTCGTCTCCCTCAGTATCTCCCAGCTCCCAGCCTTTAGGCTCTCAAAATGGGAGAAATTTCTTTTATTCATTGCTGAAATTCCTGGCTGGACTCTTCTCTAAGAAAAATCATACAGTGATACAGTTTGCTACAGGTATGTAGCTTCCTACAAACTCCTCCCATCCACTTCACAAATACTTCTGTCACGTTGGCAACACTCAACAAAATTATTATGTTTCAAAAAAATTATTGTCTAACCTGAAATTCCAGTTATAAGAAACTGGGTACTCTTAGTTGAATACTTTAGGCTGGGCTTATTGATTTATTTTCAACTGGTAAGGCACCTTCTTAAGCCAAATTGATGTACATGGATTTTAAACGTTTAAAATTTAAGAATCTCCAGGATGAGTTTTCCCTTGGGGTAACTAACTCATTTGAAAATGCACCCATTTGCCTAATCACTGCAAACCTGGGCCTGAATCAATCTGATCTGGAGTCAATGAAAGACCACAAGCTGACAGCTTTGCAAAGCTGTTTTTACAGAAATCCTTCCAGGATCACACTTCAGAGGTAAGCTTCTCTGGTGTAGATATTGCCACATGCAACAATAATTAGTGACGATCTTCAAACCATGCTTCCTCCCACAAGCAGTGGTATAATTATCATTCACAGATGATTACTCATTTTTATCTACTTTCAATAAAAAAATTAGTAAATCTTAGGCAGTGAAAGCTCATAAGATGCTGCTGATCTGCAATCTGATATAAACTAGGACTCAGTGCAGATTTCATCCTTAGTCAGACATAAATAAAATTCCCTGGGATCGTAAAATACTTAGATTTCTCATAAACAACTAGAGTAGATGCCTACTTTAGTTGTAATAATTTGTAATAAATGATACCCTAAATTTACAATAATTTGCTTTAAAGACAACTGAATTAAAAATAACTTTTAAACTCATCAGCGCTTCTCATAGCGCTTTAGACCCTTAACACTGTACATTTTAAAAGTCTCTTTTCTTTTATAGCACGTAAAATAGCCATGTAAGCTTCAGCTCATTCCTTGTAGTGCATTTCACTTTCCCCTTTTCATGCACTACCTTAAATCCTGAGATGTTTAATCTATGAACACCAGAGGCTGTATTTTCCCATACCATGGAGCCAGGGCACAAGGGTAGCTGGATCTTGCAATCTTTTTTGGGGCAGAATTTATAGTAATCATTTGTACAAGCCTACACTGTCAAAACATGTAAGTACTGCCTTTCCCACCAAGTTGTGGCAGGAAGACCTTCTCCCTGTGCCTCCTCTTTCGCCAGAGATGAATTATAGAGACAGAAATCTTCTTCCACTGTAAATCTGTGCTTGACAGTGCAGTGAAGAAAAAGATGTCCATTTGTTTTGGAGACCATACTTGTGTAAGTGATGAAATGAGCTAGCTTGGGTGCCAGAAACATCACGCTCCATTAGCACAGAGTGCTGAATGGGTTAATTCACCCAGCCAACAAACAGGGTAAATAGTCAGCCCTGGAGTTCCCGGTCCCTGCAGCTCGACAGCCTTGTTATGTGAGTTAACCTGATTAAAGCTAGCTGACACACTCTTCCGTGATACGTGGGACATCTTTGTTAACAGAGGCACGCAAGATTGATTGGTTGCCCCACAGCAGCTTTTGGCTGCTCCAGAGCTGTGCTTATCAGCAGATCTCATCTCTGTGCAAAGAAGGGGTTCTTCATCCCTGGTGATTTCCTAGTTTAGCAGATAGCCAGACCCAGGAGACATGTGACCTTTACATTTAACCTCTCATCTAGGAAGAAAAATACGGTCTGCACAGATCGCTGACCCTTGCAGCCTCCGCGCTTAGCAGTTACTCTCACATAGAGAGGTTGTTCACTGATTATTTTTCTTTTTTAGAAAACTTGTGGTTAAGACTGTCTTGAACTTCATATTTCTAAATGTTTTTCAAAACTAAAGAAGACCTTTTCTCTGCATTTTCTGTTTTACCTGTTTTTGTGCATGCATCTTTGTAAGATCCCGTGCTATCAACATTCCCTGTCCTGTGTTTTTAACTAAATTTTTAAAGCTTTTAATTTTGTTCACCTACGTTGTTTCAGAAGGTTGACCATGGTACTGATCCCTGCTATGGAATTTTAAAGACGACAAACACAAAACGTGCTTCAGGAAAACACATAAACTTTAAAGATCTGGTGACGGACCCAAATCTCTGGTTGTGGAACAGGCAACTGTCCCAGGGGAAGACATTTGCCCCAGGTTTTGTGCTGCTGCTGCAGCACCTACTGCTGGTTTTGGCCTGACTGTTTTGCTCTGTGTTTCTCTTTTGTTTTACTGAATGGTTCAGCAAGGTGCACGCACAGGCACAAAATAAAAGAGCGCAGATGCTGAGTATTTGCGGATCCGTGGGGCCCTCCATAATCCTTCCTCCTACTGCTCAAACTTCCATTCAGACTATTTATTCATTGACTGTATGACTAAGACCTGCAATCAGATAAAATACAGGTGGGAGGACAGCTTGGATAATGAGATACCGTATCAGACATTGGCAGCTAAGCTCTTCTATCGCTCTGTGTCATTTGTAAGGGGGAAGGGCAGAGAAGTGTGCCATTTCCAGCACTTGCAACCCTCCTTAGAAGAACAACACTTGGGATGATGCTTGACTGATGGGTGGCCCAGGGACAGACATTCATGAAGCTAGTTAGTAAGGTCTAACTGTGAAGTAAAGCCCCACAATGTTTGCTCTCTCGGTGGCATCTGAATGGTCCTGAGCAGGTGAGTCCATTCCCAGTGCAGGCTCTGCCTGCAGCTACATCACTTGGTCAGCCAGGCAGCAGCTAAGATGCAGATCCATCCATAACAAGTCCCAGAAACATTTTCTCAAAGCAAAATAAAGTACAGTCACATTTCCCTTAAAAACCAAAAAGCCAGTAATTCTAACTATAGAGGCCATGCTGTCACGACACTGGAAGGCCAGTGCTGAAGACATCCACATTTCTTAGCTGGGAATAGCACAGACAGCATCTTGGTGTTTGAAGGAAATAGAGAATGACACAACCAGGTGCTGGAGGACTTGGGAGAAGAGGAGTTCACTCTATTAGCTTCTGAAAAAAATTCTCTTGCTTTAAAAAACAGATCCAAGGACATAATGTTTCAGTGTCCCCTTGGTCACTAACAGTTTAATTTTAATTTCTTTAAGTAAATACCCTTGTTTCCTGTTTTGAATGGGCTTATGAGAAGAAAATCCATTACTCAAAACTCATTTTGATCAGTGTTTACTCTTTTTTTTGTAAATTCCTGACTCCCGTAGATGTTACAGTTATGTGGAGAATGAAAGAGCTATCCATAGAGCTTCAGGAATAGTAACTTTTAAAATGATAAGAGCTATTTTGAAGGTTACTATCCTTTGAACTAATATAATGTTTTATTTGTTTTGTAACTAGAAATAAAACTGCCTTGTTGTGACTCTCCTCCCATGGTCCTTTTAGAACAGAAGTCATGCAGAACTTATAAAATTGTAGTAAACAAAGACAATTTTGCTGGAGAAAAAACCTACATGGGAAAAGTGTTTTTAAAAAAGTCCTTCATTAGAAAGAATTACAGCACAGGGTAGGCTGGAAGGGGCCTTGAAAGGTCAGCCGGACCAACCTTTCACAGGAAAGGGAGCCTAGGTGAGAATCAGTTTAATTTGCCTACTATTAAATCACCTCACTGGAACATCTTAAAAATTCCCCTGAAGAATAAAAGGACTACATCTAATATAACTAGAAAAAGTTGCTGAAGGAACAGTTGGGTTTTCTCCTCAGCTAGCAGTCTTTATTCTTACTCTCTTTGAGTTGACGATCCCGACGTAGTTTGCAAGCTCAACACTTCACATACTGCACACAGGCCCTGCAGGAGGGATGGTCCAGTTCCTCAGTTCTTAATGCCTCAGGGGGGAAAATACAGTTTGCAAATGGGCAACTCTGTAAAGACAATGGGATTGACTTGTTCCGCAGCCCCTGACGCCCGAATGCTGAGTTGGCACTAGAAATTCAGCAGTGCTCTAGGCACACGCCTGAAATCCTACTTTGTCTTCATTGGTTTATGGCCTAAAGGGAACCTAAAAATGTTTTCTAACACCGCACCTTGTAGGGAAGACTCGTTCCCTATGGTGAACAGTTACTGCTCAGCCACCTTTCCTGTGTCATCTGTGGTTTTAAAGACCTCTGTTGTCATCAGTTGGACCCTCAGTCTTCTCTTTCCTACCCAAAGAGTCTGAGCCTGTGCGCTCATTCCTCATGCTGATGAAATGTGCTGTTATACCTCATACAGATGAAAAAGCCCATTATACAGGTGCTACATTATTAAAGATGCTTAGGTCACTTAACTCCCACCAAAAAGAAACCCTGGTCCCCAAAATCCTAACTCTCATATAAAGGCAGTGAAACATTAGCTCCTGGGTGCACAAATCCTTTCTGAATATGGGTATGAGGCTCCTAAATTAATTAGCTACTTTAGGTTTTCTTTCTGAGGAGTGTTTTCAGGCTTGGAACCCTGCAGCGTAGCACAGCATGAGTGGCAGGGTCAGGAAACTACTGGCAGGAACCTATTACGCTGTGGTCCGCTGTAGTTTTGTTACTTTACTTCTAAACCACTAACTAGAAGAGGAAGCATCTGCTTTTCAAGGTCTCCCAAATGTGTTGAGAAAAACTGTAAGAAAAATCTGCACTGAATTCTCACCTGAGAATGCATTTTCCATCTCAAATTCTCGTCTTGCTGCTTAGAGACATGTCAAAGACATACAAATATTTACTGATGAATATCATTTATTCAGCTCTGGGTAAATGGTGCTATCTGTATTTATATGGAGACTATCACTTTATACAAACTAAATGTCACTGTACGTGTGTTGTTTTTCAAGTCAATATTTGTTTCTTGCTGCTATTCTGTGTCAGGAGACTGATGTAGATGGGGCTTATTTAATCTCCACATGACTTGGTTCTGTACACAACTGCTCTGCAATTTATAAAGGCCCCAAATGAACAAATTTGACAGACTAAAACTTAATAGTGTATTAAGGACCTTGAAGCTTGATCCAAGACCCTTTGAAATCAATGGAAATGTTTCCACTGTGAGTAAAAGATTTCAGATTAAGCCTTAGTGAATATATGTCCAATTTCTTGCTGAAAAAATAAAACAGATGACTCATATAAGGGCTCTAGACTTGCTTTGAAAGGAAAATTTTGTATGACTGAATAAATAGTTTTATTGTAGCAGAAGGTGCTGTGGGTCTTTACTCATGTTGAAAAATGTCTTGTGTTGGTGAAAAGCACTGGGCTGGTGGCATGAGACTGCTGCTGGGGACTGCGAGCGTGGGATTGCCATCTGGCCAGTGTGCTTGCTGCAGGCGCAGGAGAAATGAATTACTGACAGCCAACGCGATGTACAACACCCTAAAGGTCAAGGACAGACGCCTGCCTCTTGCACAAGTCCTGGGTGAAAATCCCACTGACAAAGAGACATATTAGACTGGCTGAACTCTGAACCCCATGGTGGCCTGATGGACCCTCAGTTTGCCACATGGGAAGAGGGTCCAACAATGCTGCAGTACATTTAAGGTAGCGAGGGTTTATATTTGCACTGGACTCCTGCTACCATTGCAGTCCTAAGGTAAACATGCATGGGGCTTGGGCCCTGTGCCACGATCTGAAAAAAAATCTCAAGCTAAACCCTGTCAAAAGCTCCTGAAAAATCACATGAAAAAACAGAATTACTGCTTTTATTTCTGGATCTTTGCTATTGGTAGTGGAAGCCACAGGAACCGATAGTTCAATGCTAGACACTCGCTGAGCTGACAGCACATACGGACAATTTTTTGGTTACCCATATAATACAGTCACTCTTGTGATACCGCAGTTACCTTCTTTGGGGCCTTAGCGATAGCTAGTTCTAGCTAGAAGGCGTACAGCTAGAATGTTTATTTCTGTCCATTGCCTGGGATAACTTAAACCATATCTCTGCTTTTGGAGACTTTTAGTTGCGCCTAAGCTCACATAACTGGCATTCTAACTACATGTCTGGAGAAATTACCTTGTAAATACAAGATAACCAAAATATATAATTATGAAAACAATTAAATATCAAGCATTTCAGACATGTCATTATATGAATTAGTGGCAATTAGCTGTCAAAACCCATAAGTACAATATAATTAACTCACAAATACAACATAAATATACAGCAATTACAGAAGTTCATTTACTATAAAGACTGAGCTGTCTTTTAACAGGTGTAATAAAATATGATGAATCAAACTCTGCTGGAAGTAATGTATATTAAGATAGTAGGAGTTGGTGTGTATGTTGGAGAAAGAGAAAGGACAGTATTTGGCTCTAATTCTCAGCAGAGTGCCACTGGAATTCATCTGGTTTTCAGCTATATACTATATATGCTATATCTCTATTTTCCTTTTTTGTAGTAAATTGGTTATATTGAATACAGAAGACTGTGGTTCACGCTAAAAAAATCCTATTACAACTATCATATCATATCCTTTTATTAACCAGAAAAAGGCTTACGTGAACATTTGTCCTGCCCTTGGTTGGTTTTTGCTGCAGCAGCTAATACTCACAACAAATAAGAAATATTAATATCATGCTAACGAGGGAACGGTCCCCAGAAAAACCCCAAAATTAACCAGAACCCCGCCCCCCCCGCTCCCCCCAGATGCCTGTCTGAGTAGTAGAAGACCAATTTTAAAGGCATGATACATTTCACACCTACTGTGTGCATTTCAAATACATTTTTCTCATTAAGAACAATATTAATGTCTGGAATAAACCAGAGTACTTTAATCAACAGCACAGGCAAAGCCTTGATTTATTCTGGCTCAGAAAATGAAGGAGACAATGAGGGGGTAGAAGATGGAGAGTGTCTGTCTCTTTTGCTTTACCAGACATCTACTTCAGGAAGCTTGGGTAGATACAGACTTGGGTAGAATTTACTGCAGGATCGGAGGTGAATATAACAAAGCAAAATGTTTTAAAAATCATCAGTTTTCTATAAAATTCAAACAGCATACACACTTTAACTCATACAGGGACTAAAAATGTGCATGTGTTTATGCATGTGTGTGTGCATACACAGGCACCATGAAATTGTACAACCTGTCTGCTACTCCTTAAATACTTATTAAAACAATCAGGATTTTTCATCCCTAATCATGAACACCACAACTGTGCTGACTCACCTGTCCCTGAGATGACAAAAGGAAAGGAGCTGACATTGCGTGACCCCTGTTCGCCCCAGCAAGGGCTGAGTGCGGCATTTGAAGCTTCCCCATCCTCCGTGAGAAGACTTGCTGTCTCCCTTTGCAGATCCCATCAGCTATGCTGCTGATACCCAGCCCAGCATGGCTTGCAGCAAGAGATGATGGGCAGCATCCACCCAGACAACAACACTAATCCTTTTTGGACACTCCTCCTGCTCTGTTACATGTGGACATGGCTCACTAGGCAACACCTCTCTCTCCAAAGCAAGCACACACCAACCTGTGTGACACTAACTGGACGGAGACTTAGTTTCTCAATGGGATGGTCCTGAAAACCTACCAGACTGGGTAAATTTTTCTCTGTCAAAACTCGCGCAAGGTAAGTATTCTTTGCACACATAGTGCAGTCTCTAGGACATTATACCAATGTAACAGAGCAGAACTTGGGGTAAGAGAAGGAGTTGCTGTGAATCTGTGTCACTGCTACACAAGTTTATTTCTGGGCTGACATGGTACCACTCATGATGAGGAATTAGGAATCCAGAAATCAATAGATCTAACAGAATCATTTAGGAAATAAACCGAAATATCTGTCCCCAAGCAGAAATCCTCTTTGATGACAGTTTTAACTAGAGGTATAGAAGAACTGGATCCCCAGAATGTATGTGTGAGATCATTTCCTAAATTAATAATCAGACAGGTAGAGCAGGGTGAGAAAAACCTTTGCAGAAAATACACGGCCTGGTGGCTGAAAGGTGATTTTTCCCTCATACCTGTTTACCTGCTGCTGTCACCTTTTTAAGTGGGTGGTCTGCATTTAGTCTCCTCAGACAAAGAGAGGGCTTGAGCTGGCTTGGGCTAGGCATGCTTTCAGGTAGCTGGTAAAGAACATGCCATTCTATCTGTGAGTCTGGGCATCAACATCTTCAGGCTAGGGTAACAGATGAGCCTTGCAGGGTCTGGCACTCCAATACCATTTCCTAGGACGTCCAAGCCACCACTGTTGTGTACACAGGTTTAGGAGGCGGCAGAGAAAAACATCTTCTGTTGTCTAGCAAGGAGCAGAAGCGCTTCTCAACACTTAGAACATCACTGAGGTGAAAGACTGCTCTGAGAATTCTGACTAAGCGTAAAACAGTACCAATGATTCTTTTCATAGACGGACAAGCTGAGGGGCAGAGAGGTGAAGTGTCTTCTCCAGTCACGCAAAGATGTCTTGGAAGAGCTGAGGTTGAAGGCCAGGTTTTCTTCATCCCTTGCTCCATGTGCTCTTCACAACCATGTGCACCCAGGATGTCTGGCCAGTGAGAGCTATAGTGTCAAGTATGCAATGTACAGTTTTGATCTGACTATTAAAGCCACTGGACTCAAGATAGGGCAAGTTTTATTGATGGGCACATAGAATAGTTCCTACCATTACTATGTGGTGGGAATCCTACCAAACTTTAGCAAGCTCTGTTTTAAGCTTCTAGTCTAAACTTGCTGCATAGGCTCCTTCTATAGTCAAAGACAAGATGGAGATATCTCTGGAGGGCAGTTTATCCTTCCTGCCTTAAGGCCCTTTTCACGATTAGCTGAGCCACCTGCTTGAGATGCCTGTCCCTCTCTGTTGCTTGCAGGTACACAGATGAGCATTTCAAACGGGACTCTCAGCTTCAAGATGGCAAATGTGTGACAACATGAATTCCAGCTTCTTGGTGTGCCCAGAGGAGGTTTGGTCTGCCCAACAAATGGTTGGTGAATACCACACTATGGCAAAGCCTGAGCATCCCACATCTGTCGTGTCAAGCCAACACTCGCAGATATTCATAATCCCTTTGTGTTTAGCTGAGTATCTTTACAGTCAGGCTCATTTATTCCTAACCTCTTGGACCTTGCTATTTCACCTCCTGAAATGTATGGGGTATTTAGACTTGCTTTCCCACCAGAGACCCTCAATAGAAATGACTTGAAGAATCCTGAAATGAGATGTCTGGATCTTACACGCTTAGCCCTCTTGGACTGTCCTATGGCAAGAACCTGCAAGAACATGTTGCAGAAAAATTCAGGGTGTACAGGCAAAATATTGCTTATAACTGCAAAGCACTTTGAGCTGAATGATCTCTTTTATTTCAACTTGATTTGTTTCTTCCTCTGCTACTCTAGGAAGGATAGAGCCCAGCAGTTTAAAGTTGCTGCCTTCAGTCACTTCGGAGCTGGGCAAATGCTTGCGTCATGCAGGAGAAATAAAACTTTTTCCCTGCTAGCAAAACCAAAGGAGCAGACATTCTTGCTCAGGCTTGCAAAAAGTCCCATGGAGGCTGAAACATGGGAATTTTCAGTCCAGAGGGAAAATATGAGTAGCTGCAGAGGGTAGGAATTGAGAGACAGAAAATCAGACTTGTCCGTAGCAATAATCTTCTTAATCAGGTGTTGACTCTTGCCCTGTAACAGTACCAACGCTTTCAACAACACAGCACAGAAATGCTAGAGAGTGACCCAGAAAGTGGAAAAATGAAACTATTTTCTCAGCCTATGCACCTGCTTTGTGTCAATATGCCAGAATCGCCACCTCCACCACCAAAGCCCAGTACTGAAGCACACAGTGAAAGATCTGTAACAGAAGCATCCAAGAGGGGCCATCTTTTAGGAATATTTTAGCATTGCTTTTCTTTCCCCTTCATTTGTTTTTTTTACCACAAACATCATATATGCATTCCTCTGCTCTGTGTGGAAGTGAACTGCATTTACGAAATGCAGCCTTAAAATGCTGCTTGTGGGTACTGCTGTCCGGTGACATTACAAGCAAGAGCTCTAAGAAACTTTGACTTAAAAAAGAAAACTTTTTGGTTTATTCTAGTGCTATCACTATTACCAACTCTGTTACTGAAGACCAGTGGCACAGAAGGAAACCTGTCCTCAGTTATGGAACACAAAACATCTTTCCTGTGTCAGTTCTCAGTAGAGATTAATTAAACTTCCAGATATCGTCAGATGTGTCGGTTTCATATATCCACACCCATTAACTGCCAGAGTGTACTTAGTTCCTTACATGACTTCTCATGGGAGTGCATTATTCTGACCACTATTACAAAATGTGAAAAACTGATTTGCAAAACTATCTAGTTTTCAGGGCAGAGTAGCTCCATAAACTCACTACCAATAATTAGCACCCTCCAAATTGGTATACCAATCATTGACAATCTGATCTTGACTCAAGATCAGACTCCAGAAGGCAGATAAAGTCTTCATCCCTTTCCCAGCTTAAGCTCTCTAACCCGTAGTTCTCAGTTTGCGCCTTACATGTCATCCCTAACAGTACCAGCAGGAATCAAGACCCTACCATGTTGTGTGCTGGCAACCAATAACCAAACCTGAAAGTGAGCAAATACATGTCTTATAGCAGCTAATACTGGATTTTACTGAAGCAAAAATGGTCTTCTTGTTCTAGAGTGTGGGACACTGTAGACTTTTCCAGCTGCTGCCTCCATAGTCCTCTCAGCCCAGCGCTATGCCCAGGCTGCAAATGCCCGTTGCTGCATTTTGCACTGCTAGGGTATGGCCAAAATCACAGCCTGCAAATGCAATGAGTGCAGGGAAAGTTGTAGTGACAACTGCCCACTGCGGTGGGGGGCTAAATCCTTTGTCCAAAATCAAAGGCACCCCCCTTGCAAGGGCTGCAACATGCAGAGATGAGGCGCCTGCACCCAGTCTGTGGTCATTCCACTAATTGCTCTCCATTTACTGTTGCCATCCTTTCTTTCCACACTTCTGTATTCACTCTGTCCCATTTGATGCTTAGGTCGCAGAGTGGACAAGTAGTTTCAAATTACGCCTGTTGCCTAAGGCGAGCTACAGGACATGCTCTCATGACAATGACTGTAAGTCACAGTTTATGCAAAATAAGTGTTTTAAAGTATTTCATATGTTAATTACAGTCATCAATTAATTTATGTGAAAAAACCCAGCTATCAGAGGTTCAGCTGCATGCTTGGCATTGACTGAAAGGCATGAGTAGCATCCCTGCCTTCCAGCTGAGCAGCTATGGGTCATGTCTTGGTGAGGAGAGCTCTCATTTACCTACTGTTGGGATACAATCCTTTTAACCTGGCCCAGGTGAGAGCAGCCACAATGCAAATAAACGTGCCACAGGACACTTTCCCACCCACAGGGCTGGGACACCGTAAAAGTTCTTTGGAAATACTTTATAGGAGAATTTTTGTCTCCTTGACGTGCACCAGTAGTGGTAGACTTGCAATACATTAGCTATAACATCCCTAGCTATATGTACTCCTGTTTCCTTCATCTATACCCTTAGACCAAAGTGTGTTCATGTCTAGCATTATTGCAACCCATCACCTTCTTGTTGTGGAGGCAAGATGGGACATCAGAGATGGTGGCAGACACTCAAGGAGCTGCTTGGTGCCATGCAGATGCAGGGAGGCTGCAGCGGGCCAAGAGCACACAGGCTACAAGCAAGGCGGGAGAGATGGGGGCAGCTGAGGTAGCATTTGGGGCAGCAGTGCCCAGACATATCTGCTGGTAACCCCCCTTCTCCCTGCTCACGCTCCAGACCCATGGGAATCCCAGTTGGCCTTTGCAGGAGTGCTCTACCGTGATGGGTCTCAGAGAGCCTCAGCTGGGAATTGCTATTTTATCAGAGGAAAGAGTTTGTTTAAACAACCTGGGCAGAAATGGGAGATACCAACACTTTTTTTTTAATGGCCTTGCTCAAATGGACCATCCCATCAGTACATCTGCCCCAGAGCTCAGGCCACTCAGTCTGCCCTGTCACACTGAGGACTCCCCAGCGGGTCCAAGGTACAGCCACCTTCTGCCTGGAGCCTGTTCTGACCCTGCACCACTCAAACACACTGAGGAAGGAGATGGGAGGTATAGAGGCAGACTCTGATTGCTATGCAGTGGCTGTCTCCTGTTCTCCCTTGTCTCCAGCTGCAGCATCCTTGGTGGCACTGGGTAGTGTCTCAGTTGCTGTCTTTCCCAACACACCTTGCAATCTCCTGAAACACCATTTAACTCGATCCCTCACACGGCATGACAAGCTTGCAGGTGACTAACCTGAATTTTACACTTGGAGAAGCAGTTGGACTAGATGACCTCTGGAGGCCCAACTTCCGTGATGCGTGACTCTAAGATTACAGCCACTGTTGCATACATTACAGAAAACACGAGTGAACCAGCCATCTCAACCTATCCTAGTTTAAAAAGGGAATTCTTGTCTACCTAGGAAAGATTTTTTTTTTTAAATGAACATTTTTAAATTGATGACAGCAGCCTCAATACCACACCTCATTTGGGTAGGCAGCGAACAAACAGTGGCTTTTCTTAGATAAGCGTAAGGTAGGTCCGTTCTCTTCATCCTGACACCACTGTTTTGCCACAGCCACACACCACATGCTGCAGCAGTGAGCCCATCTGACCAAAGAATGGCTGGGAGGCACGGACTGGACCCTGTGATGCCCCAGCCCCTGCAAGAAGCGAAGTTCCACCATCCCGTGGGCTGGAGGGGACCGGTGAGTCACTGCTCTCCTGCTAAGCACTATCACAGGGCACAGGCAGCACAGCAGGCTGCTGGGGTAGTGAATCATATCCCTCACAAACCACAAAACATGACAGGAGGATGTGTCTGGAGAAATCCCCGGAGAGATGCACCACATGAGCGCTCCCAAAGCTTGTGCCCCAGAAAAGGTCGCAGCTATGGGGGGCCGGAGGCTGGCATTGCCCTCCTGCCTGCCCACTCTTTGATGGGATGGCCAGGCCATGGGGTCCCTCATGGCTGTCCCCACAGTGGTGAGGGAGCTGCTTCACTTGGGACCACACTGGAGGGCGAGAACCAGTTGAATGCTCTGCAGGCACTGCACCGCTCTGTCGATGCAGAGGCGCTGGTGACATGGGGACTCCTCAGCTGGAAGAGCATCTCTCAGGGCACCGGAGGGTTGTAAAAGGGAGGCTGAAACAGCTTGGATGGCTGCAGTTTGCTGCAGCAAATTAAATATGATGAAACACAGTAGACAGTTTTATATGCTCTATTAACTGTATTAGACCTTCATATCAGAATAATTCATTGCTGGATTCTACACAGCACAGATGAAATGCCAAACCTCCTCTGGTTCAGGTCCTTTCCAGAGGCCTTGAAGTAGAAGATACATCCAGTAGGAGTTAGTACGAGCTGGAAATTTATTCTGGAGGCTGTCCCAGCAATGTCAGATGAGCAGCTGGAGCCCTTAATCCTAGCTGTCTTTTGTCATGTTGGCACTGCTGGAGCACTTGGTAGGAAATACCAATCCAAAACAGTGTTCAGGTTTCATGGTGACTGTTCAGCAAGTCCTCATCTCAATGACCACGTGAGAGGAACTCCGTGTTTCAAATCAGTTTAATTTGCTTCTCACCTAGTGATCTGCTGGAGTAGAGCTGGCTGTGGAGATGGTGACTTCCCGCATGCTCATGCTGGTGGAGTCACTGCCCGCTTCATCCATTGCTAAACAGTGGCAAACACAGCCCTGGGCTGAGTGCCTGCAGGAGGAAAATGAGGCAATTCAGAGGTTATTCATACGTGTCCCACTGCAGTGGCTGCAAGCAGGAATGTTTGTGCTGCTGCTCACGCTCCTCTGCATCGAGGATGTGCAGGCACTCACCTTTGATGGATGATTACGCCTGCTAATGGCTCCAGTTATGTCACTCATGAAGCTGATCTTCGAGGTTCCTGAAAGACCCCATTAACACTGCATTAGAATCCTGATGGCTTTCACTCACTGAATTATTTAATTACTTAAATTTTTTAAACATATCAGAATACCTTCTAAGTCAAACGTGACCTCTTGGTCTTCTGTGAGAGGGGCTGACCTTGACCATGCTTCAGTGGGCTGCTGCAGCCTTGCTTTTCTCTTCACACACACTCTCCCTACAGCACTCAGCCTTGTACCTTCAGAAAAAGGTGTTATTGAGGAAAGTGGCATGCTAAGCGGTTTTCTTTTTTGCGATTTATCCAAGTGCCTGTTTGCTCCCACATGCTGTGAGTGGATAATAGCAGTTCTCAATCAAAGTTAAAATTACTAATGCTCATGTCGGTGGAAAATTTAGCGCAGAAAAAAAAAGAAAAGGGGTTAATGATGCTGCTATACTACTGATCTTACTATGGCTTGTTATATCTTCATCCCTGCACCCCTGTGCAGCATTATTATCTTGACTGGTTAGTCCAGTCCATATTTCCGCTGAAACCAATGTAAGACAACTGCATCTGATATTCTGCTAAGATAGTGAAACTAGTGTAAAAAAAGCCATGTAAACAACAATAGGAAAACAATGTTTTTTCAGACTCTGTGTTCATCATCCAGTGACACCTACAATTCAACAGTATGCTGACACGGATTAGCACAAAGCATTACTCTGTCCTCCTCCTGAATATATATTTATAACAGTAAATTTTGCCTACGTATTTCCTCAGAGCTGGAAGCTGTTGAAATTATTTTGCACAGGATGTTGGAGTAGTCTCAGAAAAACTGAGCAACAACAGCAGCCGCTCTTGCTTGAAGTTATTGACACTTCAGTGTTTGCCTGCAGTTCTGATATACATAGACAATATACCATTAATTCTCTTTTTCTAATTGTGTTCACTCTAGGGTCTTTTGTGACTCACAAGTTATGACTACTTTTTAGTTGTAATCTGCTACAATCTTTTTGTCAGTCTAAAAGGGCAGAGAGCTGAATACTTTCACTTATATATTCCCAGTCTTCTACTGAACACATTTAATTTATGGGAGCAGTGGAACTAGAAAATGGGACAGCATTAGACTTTCACATATTCAAGTACAAGGTCATTTTTAGTTGAGACAGACAAACTGATGGATTACACAGGGTCAAATTATACGCCTCAAATTATATGTATCAAATGATATGATGTAGTGATGGAGTGGTTTGGCCCAGTAACTGCAGGCTCCTTATCTGAAAAGACCTTATATCAGACATCTGAAATCACTCTCGGGTACTTAATCAAAACCAGTCTGGTTTGCAGGGGTCGTCAGCATGCACGGGTGACTGCCTAAACTACTGCATCTGTACGGTGAGAGTAACTGGAATGATTGCTTGTTAGGTAGTCTGGGATCCAGTCATCCTTTACCAGAGTGCCTGGTCTCTGACATGCTGGAGCCTTTGGCAGCTGGATGAAGTTATCCTTTGGGTGCTCCAGGCCCAGTCAGAGCCCCATTGAATACTGCTAGTTCTTTGTGGCGCTCTAGAGAAATATTAGCAAATTGCAAAATTTACTCTTAACATACAGTTGTGTACAAAGGTTGTGCTCCCCTCTATCCTGGATGTCTTCAGTGTGCATTTGTGTACTCTTCCTGGTGCTACATGGAAGCTTTGTTGTCACACTGGCTCCAGTCCACAGACATGCAGACACATGTCCTCTTGATATCACTCCATACCTTCTTTCACAGGCCTAATACAAAGCTCTTGGAAGCTAGTGGAAATATTTCCATTTTTCCCTAAATTTTGGAAGAATCGCTCCCAAAGTCTCAAATCCCCCAACCCAAATTTTCCCAAGAGTCCTTGTTTGTTGGAGTCTTGCTGCAACACAAGCTTAAATTCAGAAAATCTTAAGCACAAACCTAACACAAAACATGACAATACCTCCAGAGGCACTTGCTGGAGTTATTTACTTGCTGAAAATTAGACACATATTTAGTTCACAGTAAATCACCCTCAACAGCTGCCTGCATAGGGCCAGCACCGGTGCGGGCTCAAAGGCTACACCATGAACCAAGCGTGCGAGGTGCTGCCCTAGCAGATACAAGCCATGGCTCTTTCCCAGACACCTTGCAGTTCTGGGTGTGTTTGCCTTAGGAGGCAAGAAGGGAGCTAATGTATTGCATGTGACCAGGCACCCGTAAGACACTTCTTGCCATAATTGTACTGGCACAGGAATAAAATTGAGTAGAAGGAAAACTCTGCTATTATCAGCACAGTTTGACATTCCCAGTGCATTAGCACATGAAATGATCTGGTGACAGAGTAAATAAGATGTGAATAACTCTTAAAAAGCTTTTACAACAAATGGTAAGATGCTTCTATCTCGAAGGTGACCTATAATTGTTAACAATTTGCAAAAACAGCCACATCAGTGAAAATGAGGGTTACAATACAATTATTACAAATGCTACAAATAATCAAGTTAAAGCATTCAGCACAACTGGCTTCAAATACGCCTTTTCATTTTTAGCTAAGGCCCTATGACAACTGGGCTGGCTGTACACTATAGCAGCCAGTAGCAAATGTCTCCACAGAAGCCCTCTTCTTTTGCAGAGGCAGCACAGCTTCCCTGCTAAACGCAAGACTTTCTGCGACTCTTTCAGAAGTGCCCAACTTCCCAACCCTCCTGGAGGCCCTGCAGGCTGAAGGTGGATGTTGTCCAGCTGTGGCAGTGATGCCCTCACTACGCTTTGTCTCCACGTCCCAACAGTGATTTAATTTTATCCCACCGTCTCCCAAGGTGTCACTTGAGCAAGGAGCTGGTGATCTGCCCTGGATGTCTGAACGGCAAATCCAGGTGGGCAGAAACGGGCCACATCAGGGTACGGTGGTCCGTGAGAGCTACTGTGGCCAGGTGTGCTGGCAGCAGCGCACGACGGTCCCACTGTGTTCTGGATTAGGACTTCAACAGCTTGAAGGGATTTTACATGGCTTTCATTGCCAGTTTCGTTTTATACCCACCAAAGCCAGTGATTTATTTAATTTAGAACAGATTTATTCAGAGATGTTTACCCACAGAGTGTCCCAGTCTGGAGGCGCGGGAAAGGAGGTCACTTACAATTTATTTAATTCTTTTTTTCTGGTTATTTTCAGCAGTCTTCTATTCAAAAGAACTCGAAGCTGTGCATAAAGGCTGATTATCAAACCTATCTAGGGGATTTAGTCACACAGCTGTGCATCTAAATCTCCTTAGCCATGTTTCAACAGTCTCAAACACATAATGTTAAATTAGAGACAGGATTTTTGGATTACAGATGGTGAAGTGGAAGAGGAAGCACTAGGGTTAGAAACTAAGCAAAGGTGTGACTTCTGCATAGGGCAACTGGCTGTGAGGTTGTACCACGAATGGTAGCATGGAGGAAGGTTCTCTTTGGCCTAAGAAAACCAAACGGCATAGACTGCACCAGGCTTTATTAAACTCTCCAAGAAACGTGCACTAGGACAGCAGCACCACTCCTAAAAATACAGCGCATTTTGCACCTGGGCAGTTTGGAGTTTGACAGCTTTACACCTTTTGAAACAGCTGTGGATGGTGTCCTCTGTTCAGGAGAATTGTTGTGACCTGCAGTAGCAGGACCTGAGACCTGGAGCTGACACGGTTTCCTGATTAAGCTGAAACCAACACAGTCGAGCTACCCTTTCTCCCCAGGATCCAGTCTCACAGCTTTGCCAGATTATTTTGATGTGTTTTCTTCACCCTAAGGATTTTAACTTCACTTGTAACAATGCCTTTTAGCTTGGAAATGTTGTTGATTTTCTCTGCAGACTCTTGCCAAAAAAGGGGGGGGAGGGAAGAAAATTAAAAAAAAAGAAGAGTTGATTTCCAGACACTTGAGACTACTGAAATAGTTCAGGTGCTGAAGTCAATGCAAGGTATCAGCTGATAAGTGGGAGGCTTAAATGTTAAAAATCTCAAGGCAGCAAGACAATGATTTGAAGAGGCCTCCTCTCTTCCGATTACTACCGAGAAAGGACGATATTACAGTGAACCTTGTTACGATGTAATATTCCCAACAGAGAATAACTGATGCTAACGCTAGTGTCAAATTGAAGATCTGAAAGGGACTAATTACTTATTCTGCTAGGAAGAACTTTCCATTTTGTCACTGCTTCGATACCTGAGCAATCCCATTAATCTCAAATGCCTGAATCCCAGCTCCTCTGCTTAATTTCTGCTGGGAATTGAGGGAAATAGCAAAAAAAGCCATGCCAGAGCTTGCAATAACTAACTGAATGACATCCTTAAATCAGAAGAACGTATCAAAACGTTCAGGACAGTCTTTTTAAAAACTCATTTTTAAGGAGCATGCAGTTAGAAGAAAGTAAGCATCCAGGGAGCAGGGTGTCTCTTGGTGAGCGCTGGTTTGGCCATGCACTGCCAGGACAGGGAGCGAGGGATCCTACCCCCACACTCCTGCATGAGGCAGAGGGGACATGCACAGGGCTAAAAACTGGAGCTCAGAGGCAGGCTGGCTCTGCTTCCTAGCAGGAAATTTCTCTCCCCTTCTTTCTTGCTGTCATTAGCTCATGACCGGGTAAATGTGCTCTCCTTCCAGCCTTTGTACTGCTCCTCTAGAGGTTTCTATTTGGTCCTGGCTCCCAGACTGAAGGAAAGCAGTTAACTACTTCCCTCAGTGTCTTAGCCTGTTAGCTCTGAAGCTCCAAGAAAAGTGCATGCTCAGCTTGTCTGAGAGAGCATCAAGAGAAAGCATCATCTTCTGTTTCAAGAGAAAGCATCAGCTGGAAACAAAGGGGATTAGCACAATATCTACACAACTACAGCAGCTTCGTAGCGTCCCAGCGATCTTCCCTTACTCGATGTTTACTCTGCTTTTGAGTGCTTCTCAAAAGTGATGCAAGTGGTGTGCATCTTCCCTGATTATGTTGCAAAGAATGAGAGAGAAGCTGGATGAACAGTTTTCAGACAACACGCTACTGTGCAAGAACTTTGTCAGACTGTTTAACATCAGCAAAGAGGAAATAGGTTTAATTGTTAAGAGCTGGGAGAAGGGATATTAAACAACATTTTTTTAGTTCTCCACAATAAAGTGGGAGCTTTGGCAGCTTCCTTGAAGAGAATGAAGATGCCACTTACGTGATGCTGTAAAAATCCTGGAGCCAAATCGCATTGGAAATACCATGCTGGAAGGGACCTCAGGAGAAGCTGTGACCTGGCCCCTCTGTGAAGCAGGGTTAGACAGACCACCACTAGTCTGGGAGCACAGCCTGTGCCTCCTCTTACCCGGGACTGGGCTTTCAGGACTGGTTCCCCCCAGGGATGAGTGGAACTGCTGCTTGTCTGAAAACAGTGACCAGGCACCACAGGACTAGATGAAAATGAGAAAAATCCTGCTCGAAAAATACTGAGGTGGTTGGAAGTCCCATCAAAGCTTGAATTCCAGAAAAGGGGAAGAAAACCAGAACTGAGATCTCTGCCCTCTATTTGGGCACCCTGGAACGTCTCATTGCTCTGAGAAACCCCTGGAGTAAAAGAGCCAGTAAGCTGGTCGAACTAATGATCACCAGCAGGACTCCTCTCCCAACCAAACCCAGACTCTTTCCTTGGTGTAGTCCCAGCAGCAATATATACAAGAGTAATAATTTCTAGTAACTGGAGAAGGGGCCATTTTTTTTAAAAATAGCTGATGCTAAATATTTCCTGCTTATGAGGACAACAACACAGCTCTGGCAGGTGCCATTAATAGAACAAAGCTCACATTTGATCTCCACCAGTACCAGAAGACAGGGCTTTCTCCTCTGCTAGGTTACGTTTGGCACATGAAATGTCAGGAAAAGGCAAGTTTTTTGGGGTCACGGGAAGCATTTATCTTTGCCTGTACGACACTGGTTGGGGGAAAGAGTCTACAGGAGAAGATGCAGAGATCTCTACATGACCACAGGCACCCCAGTACTTTACAAAGGTGCTGGCTACATCCACACCCACTTGTGAACTCAGCAAAGGATAACGCACCTGGGGACAAACATGGGCACAAGAAGGTTAACACTGAGGTGCGTCTGGAAGTAGGCAACTGCATCGACATATCTGCCCAAACTGATAAGGAAGGATTGAAAGTGTCCTGAAAATGGCTTTAAGGGAAATTTACGTCTAAATGAGCTGTCAAAATCAGCAGTTTGAGAGGCCATTTTGTAGCATACCTGACAGGAATGTACTGGAAATTGAACACAAATTTTCAAGGATCAAAGGAATTAGGTAAAGAGACACCACTTCTGAAACCCACTAGTAGTCAGTTGTCCAGGGACATTTCTGAAGACAATGTTGGTTCCATAAGCACACCATTACTATCTAGATCTCTAAAATAATTATCTAGACCTCTGCGTGCTGATGCTTCAGCACAGAAATGCAAGGAACCATCAAGGAATTTTCGGCAATTTAACTCCATCATGCTGGGCATGGGTAGGTGGCCAGGATGACCACTTCTCAGCAGGCACTGCTTGTTGACGATTTTCTTCCCATCATCTGGCTTCACGGTCCAAGGTCTACTACATGCATCGTACATTTCAAGCTCTTTTTGACTCTGTAACATCCAATGGGTTTTTTTTTGCTCTATCTGCCAAAAAAATATGCTAACACAAGTGAAAATTCAAACTGATCGATTTTCAGAATAATTTTCAAGCTCACGCAGTATTACTCAGCCTTGTACTGTCGAACACAGTTTGAACCACATACGCAGGATTTCCTGCCTCATGGAACAGCTTAAAGTATTCTACTATGACCCAAAATTAGATCAGTGTTGCTATTGCTGTACTACATAGTAACATCATTTGAAGGTTGTTACAGTAAAAGGTCCATTAAGATATTTGTTGTTGAATCAATAATGTAAAAGCATTACGCTTAAAATAGTCAAAATAAAGTTACTTTCATGCTTTGCCTGCTGAAGATCACACTTGAAAAAAAAACTTTATAAACCAGTTCCAGAGAAAAAACATATTTTGCTGAAAATCAACTATGCTATCAACAGTATAATGAATTAAATACACAGAGAAGAGAGATACTACATGCACACAAAGTATAATTTTTGAAATAATTATAACATCGTCTTTCCCCCTCTTGAATAATGCCCATTGTGTGCCTGGTTAGAAAACAATAGCTTGGTTATGAAATAATGGAAATTTTATCCATGAAAATGCCACCCTCACATTAAAATCATCACACAGCTCACAGCGTGCTGCCTGTAAGCTTCTCAGGTATAAATCTATCAGTAAATAAGGACTATTTTACTACGGCTCTTAGCCTTATGAGAAATTTACTAAGGCATGTAGTGATAGGACAAAGGGTAATGGCTTCAAGCTGAAAGAGGGTAGGTTTAGATTAGATATACGGAAGAAATTCTTCACTCCGAGGGTGGTGAGGCACTGGCACAGGTTGCCCAGAGAGGTGGGAGATGCCCCCTCCCCAGCAGTGTTCAAGGCCAGGTTGGATGGGGCTGGGAGTAACCTGGTCTGGTGGAAGGTGCCCCTGCCCATGGCAGGGGGGTTGGAACTAGATGAGCTTTAAGGTTCCTTCCAACACAAACCATTCTATGATTCTATGAATGTCTTATTAAATGATTGATTAGAATGTGCTCTACACTGTCAAACAAAAAAGAGAAAATCAAATTAATCTGCACTGTAAGAATTAAAGCAAAAGAAGAGATAAATGCTAGCCTCTACATTTTTAACCTGCTTCAACAGGTTATGCTCAAAGTTCAGGCTCTGAAGACTGTATGGTAATGGCTCTATTGCTTGCTCCTTGCTGTTGGGCTACACGCTCCCCTGCAGCTGGAGGTCCCAGAGGTCCCAGAGCACAGCTACTCAGCAGGGAGAGCCCTGAGCTCCCCGTACCCATATCAGGCTGCTCTGTGGCACAGGAGCTGGTCACAGCCTGAGATGGTCATAAAGCACATGAGGAGGATGCAAATCCATGTTACTCACTTTCGGGAAGCTGCTTTAGTCAAGGATGTAGCCTCTCATTTTTCCCCCCATCATCGGTTGGACTTCATGATCTTAGAGGTCTTTTCCAGCCTTAATGACTCTATGATCTGGCTCTGGTTGCTCATGAACCACCCTTGCAATCCCTGGGCTTTTCCAACCTTCCTGTGATGCCCAGGCGGAAGCACTGGCAAGGGACAGCCAGGGTGGATACAGCTGTAGGGAGCAAGGAGACACTTGTCCCCTAGTCACAAGTCTCACAGAGTGGTGTCGAGTGTGGGCAGAAGACGGTGGTGGATGCCAGAGCACCTTGTCTGTGAGGGAAAGCTAGACAGTGTGACACAGCCTGGATCTCACATACAGGATATGCAAAAACTCCTTCACATCTGAATAGGTTGGGAGAGAGCCTGTGCTTAGCTCTAGATTTGCTGAATTCCCCAAACTATAAAGGAACCAGGATAACAGCATTGGTAATGAGTCCCTTAGGAAACTCCTTCAGCAACCAGAAAATAAAGAAATTTGGCTTAAGAAAAGCTAAGCTCTTTAATAAGATGTGAAAGACAATTAAGTAATATTTTCTCCCCTATCTGATTATATATTAATAATTAATTGGTGTTCTCAGCAGTTCCCAGATATCATTTGTCTCCAGTAGACATCTACAGTGCCTAAGGGATCCGGACAAAACCCAGAAGCACATCCAGTGAACTTGTACAGACAGGACGGACTCAGGAAAACTGGCATGAACTTTAGCTTCCAACCTACTGCTGTGGTTGGGCCAAGTCCTTACTTCTCCCCTGGACCTGGTATCTCGACTTGTCTGTACTCTAGATTTAAGCTTTCCCAGTAACACAAAGCAGTACCTTAACTTGAGCCTCAAGCTCAGCTCCCTCCCTGAGCTTGGCTGTCCCTAGGGCTTGGCCAGGACTTTCTCACCTCATTTCTGCACTTGTTCTTTTGGCTGCTCTCCAGCAGCACCGGGCAGGGTTCTCTGCTAGCACTTATTAACAGGAACAGTTAACAGAAATGGCACGATTATAAGTTTCCAAACACCCATGAGGTGCTTTTTGACAGCTAGCTAAAAAAGTTGCAAAAACCTTCACCAATAAATCCCAGTATACCTATCTATTGCCCACCCGCGTATCCAGCTTGCCTCAAAGCAAGCTGTGCATAGACCTCTTGCGTATGGTTGATCCGGTTTTCTTTATGACATGGCTATTTCTCCTGTATGAGATACTCTAAGTATTTCCTCTTTTGCTTTTTTTAGCAAAGTGTTTGAAAATGGTTCTTCTGTTATCAAACACTTGGGAAAATAAGCGAGCTTTACTTTTTTTAGGATGCATTGCCTTTTAGCAGCTTAGTACACATGTTAAATCATAAGCCAGAGCCTATAAACAACAGTTATAGAAAACTGGTATCTTGACACTAAATACTGCATTCATTTCAAAGAGACAAGTGGACTACACTAAGACATTAAAAAGTGTCAACTGCCATTTAATGAGAAGGTTTCAGAGCAAATTTGATACCATTGCTGTTAATGGAAGGTTTCTCCTCTGTTTCTGTACCTACTAGAGAGCAGAGAAAGTCCGTGTCTGCCTCAAAATCTTCAGGACAGAGACTGTCACAACCAACAGGTTAAATGCAGGTCTTGTTTCACTTCTTTAATAGTGATAAGAAAAATTGCATGAAGAAATTTGCCTAATTTCTGGTTCCAAACTTCTCCAAAAGCAGGAGCAATTAGGACCATAGTCCTTGCCCCCAAACCAAAGTCGCAGCCTTCCGGACCCTCCAGACCTTGCTGAGGCTTCACCAGGCAGCGCAGACCAACCACGGGAGATCTTCTGGCACTGGGCTCCAAGCACAAACTGTCATGATTTTGGATAAGTACTATTTCTTGTACTAGAATAATAATTTCCTACTATTTCTTCCTTCTTGTTTGTTTTGTTCTCCTTTGTAAGAGGAGGGCTTTTTCTTTTGTGTCCATGAGTTACCTGACACAGAAGGAGACTCCAGGTTTCCTAATAGTAAAAGGCTTGAATAGCTAATGAGACCTCCCCCCACCCCCTCCCCGTGTCTGATGGGTTAGCTTTTCAAGGACCCGTGGGAGGAATTCAAATATGGATAAGGTGATCGCTGTTTTTCAGAGGAACACTGTGTGTTTTAATATCTCTGAAAGCCCTCCTAAGACTCAGCAAGCAGACGCCGTGCGAAATGCAGCCCAGAGAAAGACTCATACGCATACAGCAGGCAAGGGCAATTGTAACCCAGGTAAGTGCTCTATTCATACCAGCTCCTAATGCATAATTTGTCAAACTATTCAGGATTTTCAGATCTTTGTTTCAGACCAGGGAAGAAAACCAGTGATGATCTGGGCTTTTAATTCAGGAAGACAATGTCCAGCATAATTTGATTTTTAGCTGTCTTTTACAGTGTGGAATTCCCACTCACACTGTGCAAAGCAGCTTTATCAAATATTTACAGCTCCGTGAGACCGCTTGGCTAGTCTGTGCTAGCCTATGAAATATAACAGCTACAAAGTCATTAGTCTTGGCAAAAAGAGAAAGGTGTATACTTGACTTTCACAACTCGGGGAAACGTGAATTGCATGGCAAAGCGTCTGAGCACCTGCACAGCACAGCTATCACAGCCACACGCATCCGACAGAGCTGGGTGCATGGACATACCCAGCTGGACCACTACACTCTGCTCAGAGCAGGCACATGCTGCTCCGACCCTCAGAAGTTTGGAGGAATCAGCTGGAAAATATCTAGTGAAGAAAAAGTACACATGTCCGTTCGCGTGGCTCGTTTCACACCTCACTCTTAATTTCCAAATTCGGTGCTAACTGCTGAACTTGACCTATTCCAGCAGTCTGAGAATCGCATTGTTTTGTTATTTCGGTGCTATAATGAAGTGTCTTGGTAAATGGTTCAAAATTACGTTATTAGCTGTATGAATGTGTGAATCATGCTCGTGTATTACCATCATCTATTCTCCTGACCAGGTCCCGCTGGGCAGCCACCCTTGGGATGTGAAGTTAAGACACAGCGCAGATACGATTTTGCTAAGCTCCAAGTTTTTCCCCTTGTGTGAAACTTCACACACGTAAGAAACGCTACTACTCAACAGCATTGCTGCAAGAACACAGCGGTGTTGGCGGGAAGCTGTCCACTTCAGAATTAAGGTACTACCTATCTGACTGGCAGTCACTGCACGTTTGCAAGTCAGGCAGACATAGTTACAGCTCAGCTGTCTACCAAACTGTCTCTTGGAGAAAACCGAAAGATTTTCATCAGCAAAACACTTGAAGCGAGGCACAAAACATTCAACTCTGTGAAACACAGAATAGCAGAATTATCCTGGCAATTTACATGTGAGCTCTGAGTCAGTGCTTTTGGGCAGGCAGTAATTCCACATAAGCATCCCTGATGAAACGGGATCATAAATCTCTTTCTGAATGATATTTTTCAATTTATGTGCTTGGCTTCAAATTCCTCTCCTACAGGAAAGACACTCAGAGACAGAAGCAGCACAGGACCCAGGCCATGGAGCACAGCTCAGAGGGTATTTTGCTATCTAGGCCCTCATTTGCATGCTCTATGCTAGTTTGAAATGGGTATTCAAATGGGTATTTGAAATTAAAAAAAAAAAGAGAAACAGCAGGGCAGGCAGCAATTGCTCTCTGGGGCAGCAGCTAGCCTGGCTGGCTTGAAGAAAAAAAATGTAAATCAGAGCCAATAATACCTTAATGGGAAAACCCATCTAACTTAGCTTCTGGGGAGGAACAAGTTAATCTGAAAGTAAATGTGTTGGTTGTTTGGTCTATAAAGATCTTTTTTCTTTTGCTGCTTGTGCTATAAATATAAAACAAAAATCTCCTTTCCAAACAGATTAAAAAGGGTCGATCTAGAGTTGGTCGGTGTATTTGGGCGCTGGACTGGAAGCGGAAAAGGGTGAGACACTGCCACAGCACAGGTAACTGCAAAAACACCCAGAGGCACGAAGAGGGTGTCTGGAGGGATGGGGAAGAGCTGATGGCTCGGGCGGCCCATGCTGGGACTGGGCTCTCTGACCTGGGGAACCGGGTAAGCACCGCTGGCGTCCTCTGAAAGGCTCTGCTGCAGAGATGCCACTTTGTCCGAGACGTGGGTTTGGAAGGCGGAGGGACCTTTCCTGGCCTTCTGGCTCTTAAAGCTGCATAAATTAGTAAATCAACTAGCAGCATAGTTAGAAGCTGTCAGCACGATATCCTTCCAGGACATCTAAACCCAGGAAGCCTTGCAGACAAGGGCAATGCTGGAGGTCTTGACGCAGCCTGAAGCCATGGTGTTTGGCCAGAAGTGTGAAGCAGGAGAGCTTCCAGTGGCAGCAACTGAGTGGCAAGGCTGTGGACAGGCAACACGCTTCCATTTCCTAGCTTTTCACTCATATTTGGCGAGTCACTGGTATTGTACCCCTGTGTCTTTTTGAGACTACGGGAGAGAAAGTACAATGGTTTGGGTGTTACAAGAAAAAAAAAACCACCACACACACCCCCCAAAAAAAACCCCAAACCCTCTTCATTTAAGACCCTAGACAGACCCCTGGGAGGACATGGGGTCTGCAACGCTTGATGTACCTGCTCCCAGCAGAGATGTCACTTTGTGTCTTCCCACAAGAGTGGGGCTGGGCAGGGAAAGACTGCCCCAAGTCCCACAGGACCTTTGTGGAGGGAAGTGTCCAGCAATGGGTGCATACGGGTGACGGACAAGGAAACCCCGGCAGCGGGGAGCGGTGTCCAGAGCAGACATGGGAGCGGACATGTGCCCCGGGCCTGGCAGTGGGGTGACGAGGAGCTTTCCCTGTGGGTCCAGAGGCTCCGCGCAGCCAAAGAACCTGCCAGCTGGGCAAAAGGATCCAGGCAGCAAAGGCAACAGAGGGGGAACCAGCGTTCAGAACGCCCTGGCAGCAGCCACAGCCTTCATGTCTGTCCTATGCAAGACAAAGCCTTGTCTCTCAGAGAGGGTGGCCTGAATTTCAGTGGTTTGGCTCCCCATTCCCGTTCTGGATGCAAGGGAACTGTAACAAAAAGGGTAGTTCTCTGTGAGCAGAGGATTTAGATGTTGGGGCTGATCAATGTGCTTCTCAGGTTTCTTCATAATTTACAGTCCCAGATACTTCTGCCCAGCCTGACTCTGCTGCCCGTGGGACTAAGCAAAAATTTCCCTTTCTAGTAGAAGCTCCTTGTTATAAGAGCACCCGTGCCAAGTCCTGCCCAAGCCCAGGACATCTTACAACACCCTGCGACTTTCAGGGGTGTCTCCTTGCTCAGACGGGAGCACAACTGCCACTTTGAACTTGACTGAGCCTTTAGGAGCTTTCTCCATGGGAGTTCTCAGCAGTCCAGTGTCATGGTTGCACTGGGGCTCCAGTACATTCTGGCTGCATGGGGAGCAGATAACTTCCTTCCTCTTGGAGCACTTTTATGGATCTGAAGGCTATTAGCACGTCCTGCTCCGGTTCTCTCTTCAGGCTAAAGAACCTGATTAATCCCCCTCAGACCATGTTTTTAAGCCTTTCCCTGCACCCTCACCACACCAAGCAGCTGTGTCCCAAACGGCAGAGCACACCAGCTGAGACCTCACCAATGCTGAGCTGCGAGACCGAATCCCTCCGAGTGTTCTGTAGGGTGCAATCCTTGTGCAGCCCGGTGAGATGTCTGCCTTTCTCTCAAGCACAGCTTTTTTTCTGCGGAAGCGCTACCAGCCAAGCTGCTTCCCATCCTACACTTGTGCAGCAGAATTATTCCTAGCTCAGCGTGATGCTTCCTACCTGGCCTTCCTGAACCTACTTCTCCACAGCACATCTCCAGTTCACCTCGGTTACATTCAAATTCAGATCTCACCTGCATCTGCCAAACTTCTCACCACAATGTCCTCCACACACACCCCACATCTGCTGCTGCCAGGACTGTCCAGAGCACCAAACCAGCTATGTAAAAAGGTTCAGAAGGGCTAATCCACCAGCTGTTTGCAGAAGTAAAACCTTGGGCAGGTGGTTAACTTTGCACAGGTCAAACTTGTTGACTTTATGAGGGCTGCTCATAAGCAGCCATGTTTACACACTTGAGTATTTGGAGAATAGGTGTCAGCCATTTTAATATGCTGGTCACTTTATTAAGGAGAACCAGGATGGTATTTTCAGTCAAGTTATGCCAGGGATTAGTTTGACAGACTTAATGTAATTAGATGGAGATGAGTTTGGCCTGGTGACCTTTTTCTTTATCACGGTGTCTTCCCAGCGTTTGATCAATGACTCTTCAAATAGCTTTGAACTGAGTTAAGGCTGTTCTCAATGTTTGCTTTGAGATCTTTTTATCTCTTTTTAATATACAAGACTACCCCCTTCGTGCCCCAGAAGAGATCCTCACATCTCAAGCATTTCACTTTTATAGGGAGGTTTTGCCAAATCCAAACCCCTGAGTCAGAAGAGGTGCAACTATCAGGTTCTCCTGCTACATACTCATACCACTGCCAGCAAGGGGCACCTGGATTTCAGCAGAAATACCAGGATCAGGGAACATGAGGTTTAAAGCCGACATCCACTGTCTTTCGGTGGCCACTTGGTGAAGCTGGTGGTTTTTACAGGAGAAAAAACCCAACAAAGCTTCAAGACACATCATGAACAGCAACAGTCTAAAGCTCAGAGCTGTTAAACCAGTATTGCCCCTGCCTGAACGCTCCTGAAGTTGTCAGAGAACGATACACGCAAAAGTGCATCTTAACTTTCTTGGAGCTCTGAGGGCAGGCACGCGTCTATGCTTCCTGAAAAGAAAGGGCAGATGCCTGAGGATACGGATGATTTCAGCATGCACAGGGCTCTGCCAGCAGAGGAAAACCAGGGAACAGTTAAGTACCATTTTCTCTAATTTTCAAAGGAATCAAAGAGTACCTTGCAGAAGAGTCAAGCCATTTAGAAATAAATGCTACTCCTTAGGCATCTTAATTGTGTAACGTTCTCTTTTTTATGCTGGAAAGTGCTCTGGTTCCGGACAATCATCTACGTATCTGGTGCCTGACAATCAGCTATGTTTCTGGTGCTTGTAAATGAACTGCAGATCACAGTTTTACCAAATAAAAGAGTCTGTGGTTTTTTTT
>Ga0065711_1028294_pt1 | contig 42171 bp, 14 predicted proteins | sample Hoacrofraction12_FD_59098 | JGI IMG/M metagenome (GOLD analysis project Ga0065711, IMG submission 59098) | Hoatzin crop microbial communities from Cojedes, Venezuela - Epithelial fraction 12 v2 (version 2) | ecosystem: Host-associated > Birds > Digestive system > Esophagus > Crop | place...
GACAAGGTCCTGGGCAGCCTGCTGTAGGTGACCCTGCTTCGGCAGGGGGGTTGGACTAGATGACCCACAGAGGTCCCTTCCAACCCCGAACATTCTGTGATTCAGGGGAAAAATACACCTGCAGGGAAAATAAGTGCAATATCCCTCACAGAAGATGATATCTTTCTATGATATCTTTCTAATTTCTTGAGGGTTGGTCCCACTGTCCCACTGTATCAGACAATCACAAGTGAAGGGAAAGGAGAAAAAGTAAAATAAATCAGTGCTCATCATACTGGTTTTTGAAACCATAGTAATTTACTGTTGTTGTACTAGAGGGCAAATCAGACTGAGATGTCATAAATAAACCATGTAGTGTTTGTTTTTCTGCATGTTGTCTTATTTCTGTGTTTCAGAGTTCGTATTGCAAGTCAGCTATCATTTTATCTTTCTACCCATTTGGTATCAGTTTTGTTTCTTTATCTTTGATTCAAGATGAGTCCAAAAATTACATTTTTTCACTTCTACTAGCATAAAGATTTAAGATGTGGGAAAATGGCAGAATCCTCTTCTGCATTGTGTATTTGCAAACATTTGGCAACAGCTTCCGTTCTGCTGGCACAAATAAGAAGAGTTTATATTTTTGCTAACTATTTTTCAACCCGACGAAAAGTAAACAGGACCCTTAATGAACTAGGAATATAGTAAGAACAGTTCAAAGTCTGGGAAGTGCTGGCTGTGACTTCATGGATGTCACAGAGGCAGGTTCAGCCAGATTCATTTTAACTTATCAAAGAAACGCTTTTTTTTTGTTTGCACAGACCAAAAAGAGGTCTCACATGAAATATCCATTGTAGATAAAACCCCACCAAAGAAAGCAGTACAGTCTGTAAGACAGAACCAGCTTCTTTACTGTGTGATGTTAAAATCAATGTCTGTGTATCAGGATGGATATCTACAGATTCATGTCTCTTAGCAGTGTACAAGGCACTCAGACTTGTTTCAAGGGAGAGGAATGTTTTATGCTATACTGCCAGGCACCCCAGTTATACTACACAGATTTTTAATTCCTTTAATAATAAGTATAAATGGGCAGACTTTGTGATATGCTGAACGTCCCAGTCTTCCTAATGAAGGCAAAAGGAACAGAGGATTCTAGAAAATGCGTAATGTCTAAAAGGATTCTTCCCTCTTCCCTAGTATTTTATCAGATGATCAAAAATTAAAAAACAACTCACTCCAGAAAAATATGCTGGATTTTGCGACATTGCTTATCCATTTTAGCTCTTGGTCCACCAATGCTTCCTTTAGATGTTGAGGTGACCAACAAAGCACTACCTGAAGGAGATGACAGGCTTGAATTTATGCAAACATGCTGATCTTCAATCTTTCTCAGATACATGCTAGTTCTTTCTGAACTCTAGTCTGGATGTTTTCCGTCAAGCAAAATGCAGCAAATACATTGTAAAACAGGTCTCTCCTTAGAGCCCACAATGGACTAGCTGACCTTGAGGTCTGTAGTGTACAAGAGACCTATCCTCCTCCTTTAGTGTAAAAAGTCGGTTGGGAGGCAATCGTCAGGTACAAGCGAAACTGTAGTGTGGAAGCAAGTTAGCTTAGTCAACAACTGCCTAAGCATCACAGCTCGTGTCTTTTCTGTAATTATTGCATTTAATACAGCTAGTTACTTGCACAAAAGATCTTCCAGATACAGCAATTTCCACGGAGGGCTGTTTGGGAATGTAGAGGCCCATCATTTATCTCTGATATTGTTGGGTTGTCAGAATTGATCATAGCTCTTGACGGAACACCTCTAGCTTTTTTTTATGGAGTGCATCAGAGTGACATTTCACATTGTCTAAGTAGGAGTGATCTGTTAGTTTATATTTTATCTAAAACTGCAGAGCAGATGACCTCCCTCAGGGTCTAAATACATGAATCCTATGTGCATGTTATAATTAATAGTAGAGCTGGGAGAGAAATTCATAACAAGGGGCCGAAGAGCTGGGCAGAGCAACTTGTCAAAAAGAAGGAAATTCCACTACAGATTAGCTTATTTTTAAGCATGTCAGGCTCTACATACAAACATGATATATTGCTTCCTTGTAATGTCTGTTTAGGCCCAGATGCTCGAGGCACTGTCAGGGAGTGCTGTAAATTTTGTCTGAGTCAGGGCAATTCTGATTGATCTCTGAGTGTAAAATCGATAAGAAGACACTGTCATTTTCTTAAAGGATGAGCTAGAAAAGGAAAATAAATTAAGACTCCACTGAATGTCTATCTCCAGTGCTCATTAATTCAGTGTGGTCTGTACTTTGTTAATGTTATGTCCACAGCTTTAATCTTCCAGGTGCTCTTCCTGCAGATAGTCGACAGCAGCCCTTTATTATGTTATGTATATTTCATCTGCACGTGGTGGAAATAAAATGTCTGCCCTCTTCCTTCCCTTAGCTCCTGATTAATCCATTTTATTATTTTTCAGAAATACATCACTTGGGTACTGATTAACTTAAAAATGGAAAACCATTGTCTTTCTTGCATGTCCTTCATCAGAACTAACACACCGGCTACTCATTTGTCTTGAGTTGTTACAGCAAATAACGACTACCAAGCATTTCCCCTTATGTAATATACTTCAGGAAGATTAATTTACTTCTGCTGTTTTTCTCTGTTTCTTTTTTGTCTACTAAGACTTTTTTGACATGTTTTTAACTCCCTCCCAGCTCCCACTCTCCTGCTTCGTCTTCAACATTTTTACAGCACGCACCGGAGCTGCCATACTAAAACTGGCCATTATAACCTTCAGATGAAGTCACCTGGTGCTGCTGCAGGTATAACTCCATTCTGAGCTGACTTCCCTCTATCTGCACTTGTGAGTATGAGCGCAGGGGTTTGAGGTGACCGTCCCTTAAAAGTAACAATAGATTGTCGCTTTAGTCCCACGACCTCCTCATGCACAAGGAGTCACAATGAAGTAAATAGGTCTGCTAAGGTGAATATAAGCTACTCATAGGAGTAAATATTATAGGATCAGATGCTGTTATACTCAAATATAATATTATTTGTATTAATAATCAGTCATTTTCCCTTCTATGTGTGTATGCTCAGTATAGAAATAACTTCTGAACATAAGTAAGAGTTCATTTTATGCTTCTGTTTCTGATTCAAAATGTTAACATCAGGACCCAAACGACCTTACTGTCTCTGCGCATTCAAATACAGTAGCTATTAATGATGAAGTATAGCATGTAAATACTTTTTGGTAAGAAAAGGAAACATTTTCTATCTTTTTCTTTTTTCCCCCAACTAAATGCTGTTTACTTACAACTTCATTACGTACCTCTAGGGTGACTTGATTGGAAAACCAGAAAGAGGCAGTTAAAAAAGACCTCTTGGCTTCAACAAGCATTTAATTCATATTCATGAACTATCTTATTCCCATTCCTTAACAAAGCAAAACACATGCTAAATAATTCGTTTTAATACAGAGTTCAGTGGTGAGACTAGATCTCAGCCTGTCTGTTTGCTACTTGAGCAGGTTTCACCTAAACTAAAGGAGTGGATTTGATCGTCTCATCAAGCAGTCTGTAACATTTTGTGTGACAATTATCCATCAGGACTTTTTCACGTATTCACTGAATTTTAAATTTTTAGAGAAGCTCATAAAAGCTTTTAAAAGTTACAGTAAATATATCTAGAACTGAGTATGTTCAGCTAAACTCTAAAATGTATGTGCATCATCTATGTTTATCTTTGAAAAAGTTTGAAGTCAACAGATAGTTCTCTTTCTCTGGTTATATGTCAAAAATTTATACTTTGAGAATAGCTCACTACAGACGGTAGCGCTCCAGGAGAGGCTGAGTTTTGATCAAAGTCTACTGTTCTTACCACAAGGCTACCTTGCTTCCCAGGCATCCACTGTCAAAACATCTTTTATAATATTTAGGTTAAATTGTGGATTGTATCTCCCTTGTGTAAGGCAGAGAGAACCAATTGCCTGATTTACACTTGACTTGCATGGCCTGATGCCCAGGTTCCTGGAAAGTCCTGACTCCATGAGGTTAGCAGCGACACTGGCATTGATATCCCCAAGATAAGCAGGCGAACATGAGGTCATGGCCAAAAAGCCTTTGGGGCAGAGACAGGATATATGGTGTTCTGTAGCATCATCCAAGCCACCCATCAAGATAATCTGGGTTTTTAAACAGAAAAAGCTGTAAACTTCCTTCAGACAACAACATTCCACATTAGAAGGAAAATTATGACTAACTAAATGCAGAGGGTAGCCCCAGATACAGAATCGCCTCTGGGTTAGATAAACACTGATCTGATTGTTGTCTGAATTACAAATCTGTAAACCCCTCTGACAGCCAGCTATTTGCAAAGGCAATAAGCATTTGTGATAGGAAAGGATTTCATAGTGGTTATGCTGCCTAGTCACATATCTAGATCAGCTGAATTTGGGAGTCAAGTCAGAAAATCTCCATCAAAATAGAATTGCTCCAACTGAGTGTTATTGAACGTGTATTTTTCAGACACATTTTGAATGTGACTCAAATCCAGCAATAAGTTTCTAAACTGTATCATAGTAGACATTTTTATACTGTCCTTGAAAAATGCACCTATAGTTGAGTGGATGGAATGGATTTAATAGTAATATATAATAGAAATACACATAGTAAATATATAAAGCTACGTATATAATGCACATACCAAATGACAGTACATGTATATCCCAGATTGCATTATATTTATACCAGGCACTCTGCCTCCTCTCCAGAGCTTCTGCTATGTGTGTACATTAAACAGTCAGACACTCAAACCTGTGCAAGGTCATTTACCCTCAGCAGGTTCAGAGGGTAACGTTTGAAATCGCTTGCAAGTGTCGAAGTTTTTAAAATTGTGCCTGCATGTAATTGAAGGATTGAGCATGCATTTTTGTGAGCTTATTTTAGTAGAGAGGAGCAGTTCTAACTTTAGATCTATATGTTTAGTGTATATACAGAAGAAACATCTATGGACTTTTCTGTAGAAAAAAAAAATACACAGTTCTACTGCAAGAAGAAATAAAATTCACCTCATTTAAATTAAAATAGTGTTAAAGTGATAATTCTGCTGGCTTTATTATTCATGTTAGTATTCCTACTGATTTAAGTGAATGAACTTAATATTTCTTGTCCTGTTCTTCCATCATGTGACTAAGCTAAATAAAGAGTAGCTGATCCAAAAATTGATACTGAAATTCTCAGTGTAGCAAGTAAAGTGACAGAAATGTAAGACTGAGCCAAGAGACTTAAACAGTCTAGATTTCTTCTGGGAATAGTATGGGGTTTACTAAAAAATATCAAAAGTGATGACTAGCTGCTTTCCAACCACAATTCTTGACAGGGTTAACTACTTCCTTAAATACAAAATAAGAAATGCTTTTACAGCTATACCAAGGATTTGTTTATAAGTCTCTTAAAGTTTTGTTCAGTCAGACTTCCATGGACTCCATGGAAAAAGCAAAATCCAAATCAAGATGAAAGAAGCTAAGTTAAACACTACAAAAAGAGGTTTCACACAGACAGCATATCGATGTGGATCTGTTAATAAAGGGATAATAATTCAAGAGAACTAACGTGCTCTAGTGTCTATTTTCACTTAGAGGTTTTGGGATTTTTATGAGTGCAACAATGTCCTAGCTTTCTAAGCAAAATTATTTAGATGGGAATCACTACTGCTTTTGAAAAAAAAATATTGCTGTGCAACTTCACAATGAGGTGTTAGTTATAGACAATGAATAAATAGTTATTGATAGAATGACACACATTTCTTCATGGGATTTTGTTTAACCATGTTTAGTTTCTGTCTAATAGGTTTGGCATAGATAGCTGGAAAGGAAAATGGCATGCAAGTCGCTGTGGAATGGGGTAATAGAGAGTCAACGAAGAGCTACTAGCAATGGATATCCAAATGACTTTAAATTGGTGCATTGGCCCCAGTGGCAAAAGCTAAGAGTGAAATAAGAAAATTAGGGATTTACATACAAATCACAAAATGACTTCAGGAAAATTTGATCTTTGACATGGTTAATTCAGCTGGGTCTGTCATATTGATCTAGGAGGGTTACCATTACAATGAAAAATCTGCGTAGGAAGGGTTTGTGCAATTTTTGGCAGTATTCATTACTTGTTTTGTCACGGTCTTCAACATCCTAACATTTCTCTAATAACTTTTGTTATTAAATATCTGAGAATAAATTTTCAAACCTGTGAAATTTATCCACAGCTTTTCTGTGAACACTAGTGGAAACAGGTAGCTGGTATACCAATCACAACATTTCATAATGCTCAGCACACAGCTGTAAGAACTTGCTGCTTTTTCTTGGCAGTAATTCATTGCTTCTTACAGTGAATTCATGCTTCTCACATATGAATGTCTGCAAATTTATAAAAGGCTGGGTGCTATTGAAACCAACAGGTTAGTTTCCTTTGACTTCAGTGGGGGGCAGGATTGATCTGGAAATGTAACCAGATTGATGTTCTTTATGATTGTGCATACTGCGAAGTATTAATGAGAACATGTTTTACAGTATGTGTACTGCACGCTGCATGTGCTTCCCTTCCCAAGAAACCTCGGAACTGCTCTACAGATATAGCTGTGGTATGGCTGGAATCCATATCCTTTTGGATATGAATAGCAGCAGTAAATCAACATACAGCAATATACATGTTTTTACAGTGTCATGAATCTCCTTTTCTACCAGAATATTTGAGACAGCAGCAGGTGATTTGGTTTTGTGAATTCTAAAGCAAATCTTGTTACAAGACACGATGTCTTCAACAACGACTGCTATTGTGAGCATCTTGCCTTAGTGGCTTTATGAAATCATCATAACATCCTTTCCCCCTTTGCAGTTTTTTATTAAACAATTTGCCTTAGTTTTAGACACTCACTGGGGAGCAGTGGAGTTCCTGTGCTGAAGCACATTTTGCCTGCCATTTATCATTCAAAATCAAGGTACCAAAAGAGAAAAAAATGTTTCTTTCTAAATCACTGGTATTAATAATCTTATGTATTTGAATCAATAGCCTCTTCATAACGTACTCTTTTGAGATACTATTTTGATACAGCATTGTTAAAATGAATTGTAGCCATGCTTAGTAATACAGGTGTTGAACATTCACCTCACATATGATGAAATAACAACCACAGGCATTTTTCCATTTCTTCTGGGAATCACCAACATTTGAAAGCACAGCTGTTTCTTCAGGTAGTTTTGCTGTTAGTCCTTAATAAAAAAGGAAGGTTGCTAAGAAGGAAACAATGAAAGAAAAAAGAAACAACCTGGTAGGGGGAATAAACTCCTCTGTCAAGAGTGCTGGTTAAAGGGTGTATTGTTACGTTATGGAGAAAAGCGACTTGGGAGGTTCTTTATACTCATGATTTTTCTTGCTATCTGGCCCCTTTTCCACACGTTATCAGTTGCTATGAGAATGCTTGGCTGTAATGTGGTTTCCATGATTGGGAAGACAAGTGTCTGATTCTTTCTCTATTCTGTGAAAAATGCGACAAAGAGACAGCAGCTGCACTACTCTCCTTCAAAAGCATCTCCACAATCACTTTTTCTGGCACTCATCTGCTCTCTTGCCTTCACTTAGACACCCAACATTACTTCCCCTAGAACTCATCAGGAGACACTTATTAACCAAACCAAGCCCAGAGATGGTAATGACATAACTTGGTAACTCAAATGATTGCAAGCACAAATTCCCATATATGACATATCAACACAGGGATAAAAACGAATGTATTACCAAGGGATTTTCTTGCTCTGTCCTCATTCTGTTACCTGTGTAATTTCACTCTTGAAGTTGTGGTTGTCTTTACTCTTTGTATTACCTATTTATGTTAGAGTACCCATCTTATCTCTAGAAGACCATGTATTTCCATTGCATGGCCCTGTAAGAGTAATTAACAGCTTCCAAATCACATTGTCACCTTGCTGGAACATAGACTCAGTATTTAACAAAATACATCTCCCTCGTAAGAGAGAGATTAAGATGAACTCTTTGACCAGGTACTTTCTTTGAGGAAATGGAAGCAGGGGAAGAGGACTTGCAGGAAGTGCAGGAAGAGTTTTGCTTTCCCATCCAATGGAATGTTCGGACTATTGGAATCCAGGTCCATTTTCACAGCAGCTGTCAAGGTTCTGGTCTACTTGGGCCAGATGGAGCTCCTGTTCCCACATATTCCTATCTGCGACATAGAGCACACTTGAAGGGTCAATGTTCCTTCTCTTCCTGAATCTGATTTGTTGAAGTTCTGCAGGATTTGTCTAGAAAACTTAAGCAGGATAAAAACATAGCCAAGCTCTGTCTCTGTCTTCTGTGCTTCTTGCATTCTGCTCCTCCTTGCTGCCAGGACCTCTTGTCTTTCCAAGATAGGCCACCTGCTATGGAGGCTGGAAATTAGCTCTTATCCTGCTTTCCATCACGCTTAAACCCATGCTTCTCCACCTTTGTAAGGCAGGACTGTAATCACAGGAGCAATCCTACACTCCACTATCTTCCTCACTTTGAGCTGCCTGTACAAGACACCTTATAATGTGTAACACAGCACAGAGCCAGTGCTATGAGTATCAGGTCTGGTTTCACCCCTGTGTGGACCCATAGTGCGAGTCCATTTGTACTCCAGAAACAGGATCTCCGTGATACTAGGACCATGTCATTTCTCTGACTATACAAGATGTCCTGCCTTTGCAGGTACAGGGAAAGATTTGAGGTAGTTAAATGTCCTTGGGTATATGAAAAGACAAGAAAATCTGAAATAAATACTATTATATAATAAGCTTAAACAAAGTATCTTTCATAAAATCATTTTCTACAACCTGGTAATAAAAAATAAACAGAAGAAATAGCATACCTGAAATGTGACCAGTGACCCTTATCTCCAGTGGGGTTTCCACTGTCTGTCCAACTCTCACTTCTCAAAAGTGATGTTGCTACTCACCAGCATCAGTGATAAGTACATTTCTTCTCTGGCATTCTTTTATCCACTAGCTAATGTATTGCTAATCTTTTTACTGTCTACATCCAATTTACCTTTGTTTTGGTTTGTCCTGGATAAATGCCAGGTGCCAACCAAAACCACTCTATCACTCCCCTCTCCTCAACTGGACAGGGGAGAGGAAATAGGATGAACGGCTCGAGGATTGAGATAAGGACAGGGAGAGATCACTCACTAATTACTGTCACAGACAAAACAGACTGAACCTGTGGAGAAAAGGGAGTTTAATTCATCACCAATCAAATCAGAGTAGGATAGTGAGAAATAAAACCAGATCTTAAAACACCTTCCCCCCACCCCCACTTTCTTCCTGGGCTCAGCTTCACTCCCGTTTTTCTACCTTCTCCCCATGGTGCAGGGGGATGGGGAATGGGGGTTGCGGTCAGTTCATAACATGTTGTCTCTGCCGCTCCTTCCTCCTCAGGGGAAGGACTCCTCACACTCTGCCCCTGCTCCAGCTTGAGGTTCCTCTCATGGGAGACAGTTCTCCACAAAGTTCTCCAATGTGAGTCCTTCCCACAAGCTGCAGTCCCTCAGGAACAGACTGCTCCAGCGTGGGTCCCCACAGGGTCACAAGCCCTGCCAGCATATCTGCTCCAGTGTGGGCTCCTCTCCCCACGGGTCCGCAGGTCCTGGCAGAAGCCTGCTCCAGCACGGGCTCCGCATGGGGTCACAGACTCCTGCAGGCATCCACTTGCTCTGGCGTGGGGTCCCTTCCACAAGCTACAGGTGGATATCTTCTCCGCTGTAGACCTCCATGGGCTGCAGGGGGACAACCTGACTCACCATGGTCTTTCATCATGAGCTGCAAGGGAAGGCTCTCTGCTCCGGCGTCTCGAGCACCTCCTCCCCCCTCCTGCTTCACTGACCTTGGTGTCTGCAGAGCTGTTTCTTTCACATCATCTCACTCCTCTCTCTCCACTGCCTTCTCACTGCAGTTTTTAATTCTTCCCCTTCTTACATCTGTTATTACAGAGGTGTTACCGTTCTCGCTGATTGGCTTGGCCTTGGCCAGCAGCAGTTCCGTCTTAGAGCCAGCTGGCACTGGCTTTATCAGACATGGGGGAAGCTTCTCGCAGCTTCTCACAGAATTCACCCCTATAGCCCCCCCGCTACAAAAACCTTGCCACACAAACCCATAACAACCTTTCTTCCACATTTTGCTTTTTGCTCTTACAACTAGAAAAATATTTCCTCTACCCAGCATAAAAATTCCCAGAATAATATGGATCATGTTATCCAGTGCCAAGAAGCTTCCTTAATTTTGCCTGTAAAGAAATCTTTTAATTCTCCATTTCCTAGCTTTATTCTGACTTATTAAGACTGTATATGACATGTCATCAATGTTCTTAGGGTGCTTAATTGCCAGTTGATTTCAAAAGAAATGTAGAAGTACAGATAAGTAAGTACTGGTGGGAAAGGAAGCATACCTTTTAGAATCATAGAATCATAGAAAGTTTTGGGTCGGAAGGGACCCCTAGAGGTCATCTAGTCCAACCCCCCTGCAGCGAGCAGGGACACCGCTAACTAGATGAAGTTGCTCAGAGCGCTGTCCAACCTGGTCTTGAATGTTTCCAGGGATGGGGCCTCCACTGCCTCTCTGGGCAACCCGTTCCAGTGTTTCACCACCCGCATTGTAAAGAATTTCTTCCTTATATCCACCTAAACCTACCCTGTTTTAGTTTAAAACCATTACCCCTCATCCCGTCACTGCTGTCTCTACTAAAAAGATTGTCCCCATCTTTCCTATAGGCTCCCTTTAAGTACTGAAAGGGTGCAGTCAGGTCTCCCTGCAGCCTTCTCTTCTCCAGGCTGAACAAGCCCAGCTCTCAGCCTGTCCTCATAGGAGAGGTGCTCCAGCCCTCGGATCATTTTTGTAGCCCTCCTTTGGACCCGGTCCAACAGTTCCATGTCTTTCTTGTGCTGAGGGCTCCAGAGCTGAACGCAGTACTCCAGGTGAGGTCTCACCAGAGCACAGTAGAGGGGCAGAATCACCTCTCTCAACCTGTTGGCCATGCTTCTCTTGATGCAGCCCAGGACACAGTTGGCCCTCTGGGCTGCCAGCGCACATTGCCGGCTCACGTCCAGCCTTTCGTCTATCTGTACCCCCAAGTCCCTCTCAGCAGGGCTGCTCTTGATCCTTTCATCCCCCAGCCTGTATTGATACTGGGGATTATCCGGGTTGTGCCTTCTAAAGCCTCTGCAGGAACCCTCCAAACTTTGGGGAACTGAAGTCCTGAAATTTGTCTTCCACCACAACTGAGGCACCAAAGTGACTTCATAGGAACTGCAATTTTACGTTGGTGCTCAGTAGGTGAGCAATCAGAGTTCTGTGGTTACTTATTTTGTCAACCTGGCTCCCACAGTCCCACTCCTAGATCTATAGGTACATCCTATCTCTGTGACATAAACTTACCACAAGCTCACAAACAGTAATATAAACCCCTGGTCTATAAAACTTCAGTGTGAACAGGTTCTTTTAGTCAGGATGACTGGACTTGGTGATCTTAGATGTCTTTTCCAACCTTCATATTCCATGATTCTGTGATTCTAATGTATCCCTTCGTCTTTGCCTTCCATAGCGTAGGCTAGTGCATAATAGAGTGCTGTGAAGATGTCTGATAATGGTGGCAATTAAGTTCAGTCTACTCCTTTTAGTTTAAGAAGCTTCTTGATAGGAAGGGAAGGCCCATGACCCACCTAATTTATACATTTTTGTGGATTTTATGAATAATGGGAGTCTAAGCAGAATAAAGCTTTTCTTTATCGTGCCACAGCCTGTTCTTCCAGACCATTTGCAGATTGTTGAGCTGGTGTTGCAGGTTTGTCACCTCAGGCATCTTTTAGCCTCCTTTTCAGTTCCATTCATAGCAAGAATGGAAGCTATTCTTATCCTGAATGTGATCCCATTTAACTCTTGCATGAGAGAATAATGAAATTTGCTGCCCTTATCATTACCTTGAATTCTGTGTTTTCCCAGGGTGTCTTTTCTGAAGCGCCTGCTTATTTGTACTGTTCAGTGAAGCTGATGCTTTCAGTAAATTTATCTCAGGACCAGCTGCTGGGCACCATTCCATTACTATGATGACATTGGTGATTGTATTGCCTAAGAGTATGACTGTACAGAAACTTACTGGAGCAATGTATGTAATGAAAATGCTTCATCCTCCTGTGGCCTCTTTACCTGAAGGTGCCTGAAGTTGTCTCATCAGTTGAAAACATCTCTAACAAATTCAGAGTTTGATTTGTGAAAGATGAACACATCCTTGTTAATTCTTAAATTTTTTTGGTAGAGTAGAGCTCGTGCTCCTGGGAAAAATGAGCAGACTGCGCCTCAAGCACTAAGAGCAGCTCCAGAAAAGGATATTGTAGTGGTGGTTCAAATGCAATTTAAGCATAATATAGGCAACTATATCCAAGTGACCCCCAGAAAGCCTGCCTGGACGCCACAGAATTCTGTAGGAGCAGATCCACATGTCCTTAATCATCTTGATGCCTATCTCTTCTGTAAGCCTGTTTGTAACCCAATTTTTGTGCTCCCTTTCCCAGCCCAAGCAGGAGTACTTGTTCCCTCTTGTTTTGTCCTTTGCTTTTCTTTTTTTTCCTCACCATTGACTCTTGTATCCTTGTTTCCATGAAGAGTACAGAAAGTAGCTTTGACTATAAGTTGGCGATTTGGGCAGTTTTGTTGCTGCAGGAAATGAACTTGAGCTAGTTGGATCTAGGACTTGGTTTCTATCAGAGTGCTTTAACCACCAGAAAGCGCTGCCTTTGCCAGTGCCAGCCAGGCATCTGTTCCCATAGAGATATTCTGGATGTCAAGAGAGCAGGACACTTTCTGGCCCCTTGCAACACCATGCAACGTTGCTGCCCAACACAGTGCATTTAGGCCCCAGCTCTGCAGGAAAAGTGGAATTTTCTATTAGTACCCTGAGCCTGTGGCCTGTACAGGGTCGTGGCATCTCCTAGGTGCCCAGCCTAAGAAACGGAGTCTCTGAGATATGCCTTGTCTTTTCTGCTCCTGGCATAGAGCATTTTGAAGTGAAGCATAGTTGAGAGTCACCACATGCAAGTCCACGTGTGAACCTGGCTCTAAGACCTGAATGAAAGGCATCGTTTATCTAACAGCTGAATGTTTCCTTTGCCATTTGAATGTACGGAGTCGTAATAGCAATGCAGCCCTTAACGAGGTTTGATATTTCCAAATGTCATCTCTTCTGGTTTCACGCACGCTTGTTGATTGTTCTAACATCTTAATTAAAAATGTAACTCTAATAATGAACTTATTTTTAGACTGTTTCTCTGAGCGGCGCATTGTATCAAAGGACAGGCAATTCAGAAAGCAGTTAGCTGTGGATCAACAGTGACACAGAGCACTTGTGTAGTCGCTGGGGGTCAGTCAGTACATTTCTTTCACACTGGTGCTAGTCAATCACTTTTGTTTTCCAGATTAATTATGTGGCCTTTCATTAAAAAATGAGGCAGTCTGGTTTCTTGCCATTTCCATTTCACTTGTTGAAATAGACTTTGCCTGGGTGAATTTTACATCAGGGCCTTGTATATGTTGGGGTGTTTTTTTTTTTGTAAGAAAGTAGGAAGAGCTCAAGTAATCTAACTGAAGGTGAGGAGGCTGGTCTGTAATTTCTATATATGTATAAAGGATGTTGGATAATATAAACTCCTGTTGCAGAGGTGAATATTCTACTTTAGGAACCACGCTAATGTCGTTGTCTCCTTTCTCTTCATGTTCTGTAGTTTTCTGTAAAAGCTGAAGCAGTGACTTTATTCAACACCTGCGTCTTTAACAGCCAGCGCAGTATAATTACCTTTCTTGAATATTCTATAGAATTGTCAAACAGCAATTTTCTTTTACAAGACAAGCTTTTGAATAATGCCGTTTACATACAGAGCTTAACATCTCTTATATTGAAATCTAAATATAAGTATCTAAAATTTACTGCGTGTTTGATGTTTAATAATTCAATCTACAGAAAATTGCTAAAACACAGCACCTTTAACATTTATTCTGGAGCTGAATTATCACACTCTTTATTGGACACAGTCTCAGTGTTAAATATAATTTATTCTGTGACAATATTTTTTGATTTTTCTTATTGTGTTTATCTTAAATTTCCAAACATATGAACAGAGCAATTGTAGTTCAAGAAGAGAAGCTATTGATAGAGGTGTCTAACGTTTTACTGTTTTTTCATTCACTGAAAATTTATTTTTTGTTGAAAGAGGAATGTATCAGCAGTTCAGTGAAAGAATCTAGGAAATCACTCCGGCATATCTTATTGTCTTTTGTGTATTATTCACTGGATATTTAATACTGATGTTGATTGATTAGATCAGTGTGTAGATAATTAGCCAGGAAATCTTAGAGCAAATTGTGGCTTGAACTGTGTAACATACCATCATCCTAGCCAGGCTACTTTTGCAATCTTTGCAGTACAAACAAGATAGACAACCATCTCTACTGTCTCAAGCAGCACAGCTTCAGTATTCTGTTAGGAAGGTGACGTTAGAATAGAAAATTAACATAACATTGTATTATTTCTTACTGGTGCAAGCTATGAAGTAATGTTATGAAATGTTATGAGCATATCTACAAAACTACCTCTTAAAAAAATTAAAGAGTATCGTTAGAATCTTCCAGTTGTCTCTCTGGGAATTCCTGTGTTGCCACACATTATTTTCAACATATGGTAAGCTACATTTTCCTTAGTCGCTCTTCAGGATTTCAGTTCTTGTTGCCAATTTCTGTCCAAGGTTTCCGTAAATCTTTTGTGTCCTTTTTCTAAACATCTATTCTTAAAAAAGAATCCCTCAGCTATTCACTCTGCATCTTACAGTGAAACCCTCTTCAGCTTTTCCTTTCAAATAACATATTCTATGGATGCATGTAATACATAAGCTGAAAAATATTTTTAAAGACTATTCTGTGTCTCTCTAATATCAATCATGATATGAGACAATTGCTCTGTTTATGATTCTCTTTCATTTTATGCAGGTAAGTGTAAAAATAAATCTTTTCTATTTTAGTCCTACTCGTAAGTTGGGTTTCTTTTTTTTTTGATATTCTGTTCTATGCCAATGTCATCACAAATTCTTAAGGCTTTTGAACACATCCCCTTCATGTTGTATTGTCTCACATCCGGTTTAACTCTTCACTGCCTCTTCCAGGAAAGAAAAAATTCTCTGTGGCAAAGAACGTAAATGTGTGTAAAATACTGCGCTTCAGTTCAAATGTATATTTTGGGTTCACTTCTGGGAATATGTGACATCTTATAAAGGCACTCCTTACGACAACTTTCTCAAAAGATTTCTTTGAAGTGATCCATTTTGAGTAAAATGTGAACATGTGCTAGCAGTAAAAACTATATGTAGTTATCTGTACTCTACTTCTTAAGAGAACATTTTGATTTTGAAACAAATACAGAGCAAAGAAGCGACACTGTTTTCCACAGCAACAGCTTTAATTTTTATGTGGCTTACCTCATAAGATCTTTCATGGATTAAAGAGTAAGAACAAGTTTTCTCCATTACAAAATTCTCATTTAATCCTTATCCACACTTAGTTTATCGAATTAAATTGGACAAGATTGATGCAGGGGCTTTTTAAGCCGGACATCATGTGTAAAATCGCTAGACAACAGATTTTAAAGGGTGCCCACCACGACTTGTCACATCATCTTTCCTCAGCCTCAGCTGCCCTTGCATAGTCTTATGCAGGGTCAGGATTCTTCTTGGTGTTACACTATGGACCACTGCAGAGAAACAGAGCTGCGACACAGTCTCCAGCAGAGTTACTTATTACATCCTCAGCCCCCTTCACCTGCCCCAGCCATTCAAAATAACATCACACCATAAAATATTCATGAACAGCCCAGCGCTCCAGCGAGGGCCTCGCTTCTGCAGGTGGCTGTTACATCAGTAATTGCCCGATACTTCCCTCCACAGCGTAAAATTGTTTTCATTATGTGTCATGCACACAGAGCCAAGCAAATCCCTCTTGAGTGCTTTCCCAAGGGCTAGAGGGAGGTGGTACTTAACTTAAACAGGCGCTTTTGGCTTAGATTGAAAAAAAGGAGAAAGAAAAAGCCAGTGAAAGCTCATCATTAACTCTACTTCTAACTGCAACAAAAAGCAGAAGCTCATGCAAAACTCTCATAAAGATTATCCTAAATGTCTCAGTTACTAGGAAGAGCTTTAGTGGCTTTAGCTGTTCTTACGATACTTAAAGCTGCTTCAGCCAGAGAAGAGAATAACTTTCCACCTGACTGAAGTTCCCATGGTTTGCAGTGCAAGGCGATAAGCAGGTTTCAGCAATAAACTCCTTTATTGTGAGACAATAATGCACAGCCAGGTCCCCCCATTTTGATTCAAGGGTGTCTTTTTCTTTCCCCCCTGTGGTGGACTAATCACAGCTCCACTTTGTTTAATTGCAGCAAAGAGAGAAATGTGTTTAAGAAGTCATTCTGGCCCTCTTTAAATGAATGCTCAAGTTCTTCAAAGACAACAAACAGGATGCATAATAAATAAGATTTAATTTTCAGATCAAAATAGGCAGAGTTAAAGATTTTATTGACTGATGTGGGAGAGAGAGATGCTTCTGAAAAGGGGGAGGAAAAAAAGGAAGCAACAAGTGGGATTAAAGTCTTGGGTTTTATGCAGCACAAGCTGGTTTTGCATGGTGGGAGGATCAGTACAGGAATAAAATCTTTCCAGAATTAGTGGTCGGTAGCCTGCCGGGCACTTTGCTTCTGATAAAAATGCCTGTAAAACTATGTCAACCCCTTGATAATTGACACAGATGCACCCACCATAGTTTTCAAACTAAGACCTAGAAAACCTTGGGCATGATGTATTGTAAATTATGGCCCGGGGTCATGAACTCCGGAGTGGTTGTTGGGGAGAGAGGGCTAGACAGAAAAGCATTTATCAATCAAAAGTTTTCTTTCTGATTTTGACATCACTAAGCTACAGCCCAAGTGATTGGGAAAGAAAACCTTTTGATTCATTATTTTTAAAGCTATGTTGTTCTTTTTTGGATGTTGTTCTTCCTCATTAAGTTTGATACTATGATCACTCCTTAAAGGTACGCGTACCTATACCAGCAGAAATTAAGTAAACTCATGACAAATTTCTTCAGTCTTCTTTTTGAAAAACAAAACCCACAATTTATTGAGTATGCTCTGTGCAACATACAGTGAAGCCATTTTTAATTTACTTCAAATCACTTAGTATGGTCTCACATAGGAAGGACTACAGACTATGTAACATGATATACTCAAATTTATAGTTATATCATCTGTACTCTGCCTTTCCTGGTGTGAGTCTCCCAGGCTGGTTTTGAATTCTGCAGAAGAGAAATAGATCTGCTTTTCCTTAACATCTCATGGCTAAAGTGCTATCGACATGGTTTGGTGCCCTTTCATTGCTAATACTCACAATTGCTGGTGACTGTGAGCTGTGAGGTCTCATAATTTGGAGTAGGAACTCGGCGTGCATAAAATGACCTTCAGGAGCATCTGCTGTGGGCTTTTTTTCCCCTGTGTTAAATCGGATATGTGAGGTTATCTGGGACGCTGAAAAGCTATACTCAGAAAGTATTTATTTTTTTTATAATGAATGATGGAGTCCTTTTTGCTTCTGGCAACTATAGGCCTTTTCTGAATACAGCAAATGACTGTTTCAAAATGAAAACCACTATGTGTTGAATGTAGTATTATGCCTAGTTGCTTTTTGAGTGAAAGGCGGCTTTAAAAAGTTAGGTATATCATTGCCAAAAAGGGCTAAATAGTATTGTCAGCATTTTGAGAAGGAATAGGTCCCTTTTTTCCTGAAAATCCATTCTGGACAGCTGTTAGTGACTTACCAAACTTTTCATATGGATATGTATGTTAATGACAGGCAATGAACTGGAGATGAAGAGACCCAAACACAGACCGATCTCTTCAGTGCACATCAAAAGCCTTTACAAAAGGAGCAGTAAAAGAGGCAGTGATGGTGGAGCCTTCACTTTTGTACACTGAATTAGTTCTGCAAGCAATGAAACTGATCTTTTCTCCTTGCCAGAAAAGTCTGGTGATTTTTGTGAGTGCTCATTAGCACAAGAGGCATTTGTGAAGATAATTGACTGACGCCGATACTGCTGGCTGTCACAACAGTGCCAGCAGTGTATGTGCGTTTTAATAGTTGTATTTTCCCCCTCTTTCTTAGATATAATGCTTTCTGAAAGATACTGGCTCTCTAAAGATCTATGAGCCCATGTGAAGCAGGGAGTTTAAAGAACCCCTGCTCAGGGAATCTGTCCGTCTGCCCTGCTATCTCTCTGCTTGCAGGGTACGTGTGTGCAGGTTTGCCCGTGGGCTGATAGGTAAAGTGGCTGTGGAGGCAGAGCTGATGCAGATGTAGACAGAGAAGAGTCCCATAGCCTTGTGAGGGGTAAGTATTTGAGCCTCACCTTACAGGAAAGAGTCACTGGTACAGAAATGACAGCAAAATTAAACAACAAGCCACACACACGATCAGCAGGGGAACAACCCACGCAATGCTGGACTTTAAATAGACAAAGAGATCAGTTGGGGAAAAACAGGTTGCTTGTTTGCGTGCACACTTGGCCTTACACAATATAGCAGTCGTACAACAGATCCCAACCATATGCATGAGCAGTGGGCTTAAAATTCACAGCTTGTGTATCATCAAATGGATTTCCGAAATCTCCAGTTTCAGAATTGTTCAGAGCTTGAGATGCTCTTCTTAGCAGAGGAATATCTGCAAATGCATGTGTTTGGGCTCTGTTGTGTGATTGCAAATGTCTCTCAGCTTCACCAGTACAGCCTTGTGGTACTACGATATTTTTCTCCAGTGTAAATGGAAACTGAATTTGGCCTGTAACCTCTTGTGTGGTACGGAATTAATTATGCTCAGCAGTGACAAACTATATTTTTATTTGATGTTTCTGATCACAGTAAAAAAAGAGAAAAAGTAAAGCACATTAATAATGTTCTGATCTGGTATTTCAGTTACTGGAAAATTCCAAACTGGTGAAATTAACCCAGGGAAGTGTTGCTTTCAGTAAATCTCCAGACTCTAAAATATTTTGAAAGAAACTCTTGCAAATTTGTCAAAACAACCTTGTTAAGCATTTGAAAAATGTAAATTTCCTGGGCTTTGGTTTGAAATATTAGCTACTTCAATACTTTAAATCCCACCCTCCACAAATGAAAAGGTCAAAATCAAAGTAGAATGTTTTGGATTTCTTAACACAGAACATTGTATCCCAATGCACTTTATTACTTTATAATATTTTTTGAATGTTTGAAAATTCAGGGCTTTTTAATTTTCAGTTCACAATATGAAACCAGTTTGAAATTCAAAATTCTCACAGGACAGGAAAGTTGCTTTCTTGTCCACCACTAGAAATAGCTCCCAGGAGTTTATTGATGTCAGGAGAAACTGAAAATAAAAGTTTGTAATTGGAAGTAGGTTACTTTCAGCATGTAGCTCCGTGTTGATGCTTAGCGCAGAACAGTATGTCAAAGGCCTAATTTCTCAGAAAATTAAATCCCCTCTTTGTCATCTTGGATTTTTATTTAATTTTCTTTCCTAAATATATTTTATTTCGTTCTTCCACTAGAATACAAAATCTGGATATTTTGAAATACAGATCTCAGAAACAAAGCAGTTGACCTAAATGTTATTGAAAAGGAATTTCAACAGTGATTTCATTACCAGAAATAAATGTTGCATATTATTTTCACCATTTGAGCAAGTAAGATTATGCTACAAAAGACTGTAATCTATATGTTCATTAAAGTCTATCAGGAACCTGATTCTGTGTGTGCGCATGTGTGTGTGCACATGTGGCTGGAGTACCCACTGTGGTTTGTCATATGGTTTGTTGACATATTAGGGAATGATGTATTACTTACGAGTAGCAAAAACTATGTAGTTCTTTTTTAGGTAACAGCTAATACAACTGTATTTCTTGACCTGTTATGCCAAACAGATTTGTTTATTTGATACTAACAATATGAAGGATATTTAAGGCATATCTGAGGTCAGTTAGTCTGTAGTTAAGACAGCAGCCCTGAGAAATGGTAACAAAGGAACGTAAAACTCTTTTGAAGCACCCCCAGAGGGACCTGGGCTACTTATTCACAGTGAGTAACAGTAAAAACTGCAGTTTTATCTCCAGACCTTCTACAAGTAGGATCTGCCTGTTGCCTTGGGAGATTTCTTATTCTGCTGTTTAAAAACATCTGAATCTAAACCTGTGTTAGCACAAACTACTGATTCAGTAATATCCAGGACATTATTATTAGTCTCGCAAGGATGTCGGTTTGTGAAAAGAATTGCATGTATGGATTTGAAAGATGAATCTCTAAAAGTGACAAATGGCAGAAAGTATGCAGAGATTTTAGGCAAGATTATTAATGACCATGGTGTTGGTGCAGTGGTTTGAAACCCATAGTAAATTCAAACGATGCCTCTATAGATTGTAAGTGGATATTTCCATTTAATAAGAGATTTAAATATGATTGTATGGTTATATTTTAGAACTATTTTAGAAGAAATAGCAGTTGCAGCAAGTTAGCACATAGCATGTACCTTTGCACGCACAAACACACTCTCCGAGTAGATGGAATAGATAAGGGTTAATTTCCTGCTCACAGATCAGGTTAATAATGTATGTTACAGCTAGAAATTGTCTTTGTGATGTTAGCCTGGTGTTTGGAAAATATTTTATCCTACACTTCAAGGTCATTTTATATCAGCAGGTGATACTCTGAGGGCAAAAGCTCCCAGAGCTGGCCACTGCTCAAAGGATACTTTACCATGAGTTGTGTCTTGCTAGGATCATCTACTAAAAATGCAGATACCAGGCCAGTAGTCTCTGAAAAACAGTATTTTGTACTTTCGGTGTTTAAACATGCAAAAGACAAATGAAATAGCAGACTTTTTGATAGAAAGAAGCATGAGGGGAATTCTGGTTTCAATGTAATTTTTTTTTAAGCAGTCTGTATTTTCTTCAGCATCAGGCGACATTTAATGTCATCTTTTTGTGCCTCATGACTGAAAATCCATTAACATCCTCCGTTTAAAAAAAAAAGATACAGAAGCACCATTTCAGTTCTGATTACCCCAGAAAAGCAGAAAATTTGACGTGTCAGCATTTCCTGAAACATTATTTTCTTAAATTGTTACATTTAAGAAAATGCTACGCTCCAAATAGCAGTCAGTAAGAGAAATAGAGCTGGGGAAGGGACAACAGGATGTGTAAGAAACCTGTCAGTCAGTTCAATAACTAGCTGAATACTTCTGCTCGAAAAGTAGCCAAGGCTTTCCTCATTTTTCTGGTTGTATCTGACTAATCAGCGTCAGGCAGTGTGTTAGCACTGTAATTACAACTTCCAGAAGTGACTAGCCCTTCCCCACCTCCTCCTAATGTGCGCATACTCCCACCTCAACAGCCCAGCCAGAAGTTAGGCAGACTTTAATTTTGTTGACTCTTCCCTCACTTCTAGCATACGTATTGACCGTGCTATGCTGTCATTGATCTGATGACAGCACATACCACTGTAATTTTTATTGTCCTTTGCACGGATCATGAAGATCTAGTCCTTTCTTTAATATGTTAGCTTGCAACATCCGTAGATGGTCTTAGCATAGCTTCTAAGGAGTGATCTCACCGGTCCTGTAACCAGACTCTCATCTAGTACTGCAGCACACAGTCCGGAAAAAACCCATTGCTTACAAACAGTTTATTTGAGGTATACTCAAGTGATCTTTTTAATTCCTGACAGTGAGCTGGAGACTCATGCTCCTCCTCCTTCCTGCTCTTGTAGCAGAACAGGGGCAGTAACCAGTGCTGTAATCCAAATACTCTGCAGGCGTGAGGTGAAATACAGGGGAGAGGCAGCTGCAGGCAGATCTCAGAAGGGTGAAGAGTCAGGTAGCGAAGAGCTGGGTGCCCACCTGCAGCAAAACAACAACTTCTGGTACAAAGAGATGAATTTTGGAATACAGTAGAAAATAAAAAACAAATTCTGAGCTGCAGAGGTATGCAGTCATTTTGATCTGGAATGACGTGGTTGGAGAAATTGATACCTCTGAGAGCTGGTGTTCCAAGTTCATTGCAGACCAAGACAGGAGTTACGCTCAGATGCTATCCTGACGAAGTAAGAACATGCAAAAAATAAGTCAAAGATTCTGGCACAGTGCTTTTCCCTGGGTTTTGTGATGTTTGGATTACAGATTGTATAATTTTCATGAAACATATAGCATAAAATACTGGGTAAGACGTTTCAAAGGGATGATTGTTTAGATTATTGCATCAAAGCCGTATTCTGTGCTATTCACTGCAAGTGAAATGAAGACGAAGACAACATGTGGCACTATTGGGTAGTATCATTACCTTACTGGATATTTCTAGAGCAGAGTTCTTGCATTTTAGGGATGTGACATGCCAATGTTGAGGACCCGGAAGCTGGAGACTTGTTCTGCAAGTGGAGCCTTCTGCAACACTTTCCCTGTGTGAGAAGCTACAGACACAGGTGGAACAAAAGGTCCATCACTATTTTTTGAAATATTGACAAAAGGAACTCCAGCTCTTTAGGTAGGAGTTAATTTGGTGATAAAATGTCCGTTATGAGGCTGAAGAAACATGATGTATCTTTGCAAATACTTTGTGGCAGCTGTATTTCAGATTAACTGTTAATGGGTCAACTCCAGACAGTCCCTTGGCAGTCAGCTGAGTCAGTAACACTAGCAAGCAAGGGCTATACTTTTCTTTCAAACAGGGTTACAGGATCTTTTAGTCTCCTTTTTATATTCTACATGGGGGCTGCTCTGGCCCAGCTGAAACATGATCTATATTGCAAATGACATTTGCCCTTAAAAAGAAATCTCAGGGCCAACAAGGTGGCCTATTTAACAAAGATGGGATACTGCAGACACATTAGACATCTAAAGGTGCTGGGATAAATTGATGCAGAACAGTTATAGGCACATAGCTGGCATCTGACTGTGGCCTAGTTAATGAAGTTAGTTTATTCCAAACAGCATAAAAAATTTCTCCTATGCCACCCAAGCGTCCCTTGAAGGTCTCTCATGTAAGCATAGACACTGCCTAACTCAACTTCATATATGAATATGATAAGAACAAGTTTGAATGGGAATAGGCACAAGCTGATGACTCCTTGCACAATATTGATTTTCTGTTTATACCGGCAAGCCTTGGTTAAAGTTGTGTCCAGGATCCTGTAACTACCACCAGATCCCCTTCACATGCAACACACTCGCGTTTTGCTGTTTCCAGATTTAGCCAAGAGGCCTGTGTTTGTTTCAATGAATGTCTGTCTTTGTGTGAAGTATTTCACGAATGCCATTTATTGCTATGTGCTTGATTCTTTGCAGGGTTTCAAGACTATGATTTAATATCTTAGATTGTCTAAACAAAGCCCTACTTAAAATTTGCTCAGGTTTACTTAGAAACCCAGAAACCCTGTAATTATAGGGAGAAGTTGAAGGAGGAAGCAGTTTCATTAACACCAGAAGCTACTGTTTATGCCCATGAACTATGTAAAACTGCAGTTTCAGAAATCCTGCTGAAATAATCCTTCAGTGTACTCAGTGAGCCAAAATTGTAAAGAAGTGGTACTTCCATGTGACCTGGGGGACTGCACCCATTGTTGTCACGACCGATTTCTTCCAGCCCCGTATTACTTGATTTACAACGTCTGAAGCACAGCTGATGCAACGCACCCTACTCACGGCTGGTGTCCCTCCCTAGCAAAGGAGCAGAGGTGTCAGGGCGGAGGCAGAGCTCCTGCCGGTGTCATGAGATGTCAGAGGGGGTTCAACCTGCAGATGCAGGGATGTGCTTGGCCTGAAATTTGTATGTGGCTAACTGATGGTTTTCTTTTTATTAGCGGTATAAACCTACCTATCTACCTACTCACGTACCCTCCTTGGCACAGGCCTTTCACCTTCCCAAATGCAGTGATTAGGGATATCCATTCTCTGCCATGTTGTGTGGGCTTTTTATAGTGCATTTGAAGGATGCCAGGTTGACAGTCATGAGGCTTCAGGTCCTCTATCCACAGAGGCATTTCTGCCATTTGGGTTCTGAGCAAGCATTATTTGCACATATTTAACTTCATTGAAACCGGCATCCGTGCATGGCAGCTAATGTTGGGGAGAAACAATGAGCTGGATTCTGTACTGTTTGTTTGTTTGTGTTTGTGTTCATATTGAAGATGAGGAAAGTGCAACTTCATTAAATTAAATTAAATTTTATAACAATCAAATGATTTAGGTAATAAAGGGGGGCAAAGAAAGAAAACGTTGAATTTTAATAGCTATAACCTGTAAGCAGTGCTTTATCTTGCCGCTGCTGTTGTAAGGACTAGTAATTGCAGCCGTCTAGACACAGGAACAGATGCAAAGTAGAGCTTTATTATATCAGACATTTGCCCTACTACGATACAGTCTAATTGCCCAGAAAATATATTTCTACATGAATTATTTCTAATTTGATTTGAACTAGACCAACTGTTGTATGTTGCTGAACTTTATCAAGTATCAAGTGATAAAATGGAGCACTAAATATTGGAACAGTTTTTATCAATCTTTTTAGAGAAAAGGATGAATTAATTGAAACTTAAAGTGACACACAGTTTCCTAGAAAATAAAATAGTTTTCTTTCTTGCTCATTAAATTTTTGTTATTTCTTTCACCTGTGTGGCTTGAAAAGGAAAAACAATGCTAATGCTAATTTCTGATTTAGTATATTACACCTACTAGTGTTTCATGAAAATATTTTAAATTGCAAGTTTAAAATGCAATTAGAAACGATGCTGTTGTGAGAGTTGTAAGGAGTTCAGTTTGGTTATCTGAAAATGTCGCTCATTTAAATGAAATGCTTTTTTTCCTCCCAATTGATTTTGTTTTCTTTCAAGAGTATTAGCACAGAATCCTGAATTTGTTAATAAAACCTGACATACATTTTGTGTATTTCAAGAGAGTCTGAATCATCGGTCTACTGAAAATGGATAATCAATGTGAAATAAAGGTAACTCTTTGGATGCCCAGGTCTGGTGTTCAAAAAAGATGAGATTTTGTTGCGATGCGTTTCTGTTCATTTCACACTTTGCATTTGTACATTTGTCCTATTTTCTTTTCACATTTTAAGAAGTGCTTAGGAAGTGCAGGGGAATCTCTCAGCAGCTTTTGCATAAAATAATTGTAACTCGCTTCCTCCTCCTTCCCATCCCCCCAAAATAGAGCATACTACTGAAATTATTTAAATTGACTGAGCCTTTTAAGCAAGTAAACACATTTTAACTAGTTTTTTTTCCCAATCCTTCCATTCATGCCCACTATAGAAATTAGCCTTCACTCTTCCTTCACTTACACATGGATACACACACTTGCATGGACACAAGAAAAATTTCTTTTCTCCTGTCAGCATTCCTACCCAACAATAGTTAGATTAGTGGAAATGAGGGCCTCCGCAGAGAAAGGACATTCAGCCACAGAAGGCTCCCTGCAGGAACAGCTGGTAGGGGTTAATGGCTGCTGAACCTCACAGCCAGGGCCTATTCTCTATTGTGTGTTCCACTCCTGGGAAGGAGGGAGACTTGTGACAGCTTCTGGGGTGCATGGGATCAGAGGTATAGCAGTTAGGTCAGAGAGGTAGTGTTCGGGGGGAAAAGGCTAGCCGGGAATTGCAATAAAAATGAACTCTGCGGCGGGGATGGCGGAGGCTTGAAATCTGCAAAAATTGGGCGCAAATTGGCACGGGGAAACAGTAAAGGATTATTCAGTAACGTGGCTTCTAACCTTTTAACAACTGTGATATGAATTAAAAGAACAATTGGAGGGAGATGGGGGATGAATAATTCATATCTGAAAGTGGATGAAATCCAAATCGGAGCCAAACATGCGCTGCTAATGTATGTTATTTACGTTTGTATGCTAACCCCTTAGAGTTCAGCTCTCCGGATGATGGTGCGAGTGCCGTGGCCACCGTTCCAAACACGCCAGTCAGGAGGCATGAGTGATCGTTCTGCGCGCAGCGCGCTTAAGCTTAAATAGAAAGTGATTAATAAGTATATGTTTCCCCACAAAGTAGGTGTGTCTGCCACACCATCATGGTGTGCGGAAGGAGCCCCCCTTGGAGGACTGGGGGGTGACTGCTGGAAGGTCAGGTCTCTTTAGGGACTGGTAGGTTCCTGGGGTGGTTCTTCTGCTGCCTGCTTGTGCCCGGCACACACCAGGAAAGAACCTCTCAACAAAGTTGGGAAGCAACGATATGATGGGCTGGAGAGATCACCTCTCAGAAACCACTAGGATGTTCCTTTCCCCCTCCCCCGCCCCTCCCCGTTTTGGGATGGTTTGGCAGAATGCTGTGGTTTTAAAGGGACCTTAGAGGGAGCTGTATTCCCCCTCCGACAGCTGGTTCCTTTCCATACAGTCTCTGAAAACTTCCTCAATTAAAAGAAGTACCATAAAATAGCGAAAAAATACTGGATCAACTGATTCTGTGTGGAAGCCTCCTCTCTCTTCACCTGCCACAGCAGGAACCTTTCTATTTGTTTTGCTGCTCTTTCAGTGTGGGGATGTCTGACTTTCAGTAACATCCAAGATTTCGAGTTTTTGGGCATGTTAGACTTGTAAGTTATAGCTTAAGCAAGACAATAGCAAGTTTTCTGATATTGTAGCTCTTTTGCCCAAAATCCCCTTATTCCCTACCCATGCTACGCTTCTAGATCAGATATGAAGGTGTTGGGAGACATCAGCACAAATTTCTCCCGGTGCAGCTTGGGTGAAAAAGTTCAGCTGTAATTATTGTTCCTCGGTTTTGTTTGTTTAATCTCAGACTTTAAAGCCACTTAAATCGTTTTGCCTTATGCTTGTCTTCTCTGTGTGAGTTTGCTTAAAGAAAAAAAAGAAAGCAAGGGAGAAAAATGTTCCATTGAGATCCTCACCTGCAGCAGGAGCGTGACAGATAGTGTCAATGAGCTCCCAGTGAGTCCTTTGGAAGCAATACAGATGCAATACGCTCGTTAAAGTTCTTCTATTTGGATTGTAATGGCTCAATGAAAATGTACGAGCCAGTGCCTGAGGCCTTTTAAGAATATTTAAGATGCACTGAAGAGTGTCATGCCTTAGTACACCTTGACACAGTATTGCAGCCGCCAGAATGAGGATTGACAAGTACAGGTAAAAACAACAACAGGGACATAACAGAACAATAACAAAAATGCCTCCCTGAAGTACCGACACTGACAGCTTGATAGAATAAGCAAAAATATCACCAAAATGACTTGCAGGCAGCAATAAATGAGGCTTCCAAGCACTCATGAGAGAGCACTCGGAACATTTATCCTTCTTCACATTGTGGGTACCGGAACACCGAGTGTAAGTGACTTATCCAGAGACACGCAGCAAGGCAATAGCACCTGCCACCACAACCCTTAGTCCTGATTTCTGCTGGCACACCTCGAAAAAAATACCCTTTCTCCCCATATTCTGGTATGTCCTCTGTCCGAATGAAGGCCCCAATTCTACAAACAGCTCTGTGTGTTGAACAGATTTCAGCACGCACCTAAGTTTCTGACCCTGACTACCAAATGTGTATTCAAATTTACAGAGCCTACAGAGCCTCAGGCTAGGGGTTGATACTTGGACTGGGGGGAACATAGGTCTGCGCTGAATTGTCCATACTTTAGATACCTGAATTGTTTGAAAACAGTGAGGGTGGACAACAGATCTGTGAAGATAAATAGGCGAATTGGCAAACTTGCACTAAGACTTCTGAATGCATGATTTCAGTTCATAGAAATTTTTTTACTGTTATTATAAATATCTGAAAACAAGGCTGGCTCAACTTAACTGTAACTTAGAACAGTGGAGTTAGCAAGTGTGATTGCAATAAGATGCATTCAAATTCCCATTTCTTTTGATAAAAAAGAAAGTAAGAATAGGGGAGTTTGTTGACCTCTTTGCGTTGCTATTCATATCGCCAGTGTAAAGACACAAAGGGGTATGAAATTAAGAACTCAGAAGGGAATTATTCTGATGACAGACTCTCACACTGAGGATTTGCTACGTTTAGTAAATCCTTGATATCCCCAAAGTGCAGCAATTGATTCCAATAATTTGTTGTCACATTTTTTTAAATATAGATAATTCAGTTCTATGAAAGAAATTTAATAGAAGATGCTGTTTACAAAACCACAATGCTATTTTTAAAGCTGTTAGTTCAAACATTATGTGTGATATTCTGTACAGGAAGTACTAGTGAAAGGGTTAAGCTTTTCTGACTTTCAGATACAATGAAATTATGACAGGAAGAAAATTGTGCCATTTTAGCATGAAAATGCTTGTACAAATACTGTCGTTTCTTCCTTCTTACTTTCTTTATAATGCCTCAACGATAGCTAAGATGACAGACATTTGACAGGTATCTGTAAGCATACAACCCAGGCAGCTCATTAAAGTTTTTCTTTCTATGCATCAGCTTTCACAAAGGCAAAAACCCATTAGCATTGACTATTTTGCAGATTAGAAGAATTAAGGGCTTCAAACGTTGGCTTATACCAAGCAATGTCATTTGTGAAGTGATGTTTGCTTTATTATTTCCCTTTCTCTCCCTCTGAAACCAGACTGACATGACTTTAGCTCAACGTAGGGCGTAATGTGCAAACCAAAGGACTGGCTCACCGATGAAAAGAAACACATTCCCTTTTATACATGACTGGAATGGCAAAAAGGGGAGACTTTACATGTACTATTTAGGCTCATTAGAGTACTGATTATGATAGTTCTCCGGTGTAATCTTTAATCGACTTTGACACTAGATTTGCCCCGTTACAAATCCTGTCATGCAAATTAAGTCATTTGTGTTGTTTGATATGGAAAGATCTGCTATGAAATGAAAGATTAGTTCACAGATGAGGCACCAGAGACTGCTGCCCTTGTGCACCGTGCAACTGATTACAAGGATGAGAGCATCCATTTTTACACTGCTGTTAACATTTAGGAAAGAAGATTAAATTAACGCAGTTTATTTCCTTCTTCCTGCATGCAGTTATTTTAAACAAGATTTCATAACCCTTATTCTTACGGTATACAAAACAGGCAAAGACAGTTAAATGCAATACCACCATTGTAAATAGGGAAACGTATTTTTGGAGGCAATGTGGATGGTGAGTTTTGTATTTATTTGTGTGCCCTTCAATGAGAAACAGAATGTTTTTTTTAATTAGTAATCAGATTGCAGAGATTTTGCCATCATATACAAAACAGCAATGAAAAATTACTGTAAATTTTCATGTGCCAAAAAGCTACTCTTTTGACTCAGTGATCTACAGGATGATTTTTTTTATTGTTGTTATTATTTCCTGTTGAATATTTGTGTCTTGGATTGACAGACACAATACTGGTTGTGTTATACTGGTTATAATAGTTATAACTGGCTTGATAGGAAACCTCTGCTTAAAGAATGAGGTATTTTTACTACTTAAAAACATAGCATGAGAAGCAAACATTGCATCTAGGTGCACTAAATATACTTAATAAATATTAAGTAAAATTTACGTTGCTGATGAACGGCTCCAGGCTCACCAGAGCTGGTATTTTTTAAGCTGTTCAGACCTCGCATGCCCAACTTGCAGTGTTTGGTTGGCATAGTATAGTTCATACACCTGGCCTTGATTTAGGTAGGCAACCCTGTCCTGGTGACAAAGAATTTCAAAGTCTTTGTAAGGATCATTTGTTCTGTACTCTTGGAGCAAAAAAGTTTGATCTGCTTGAGGAATTTCAGATGCTTAGCTACTCTTCATGCTTCCCTCTTTCAAAGAATATATTCTTTACATTTTAAGCAGAAGATCACCTAATTCCTTTGAGAGGGTGGGAACTTTGGATATCTCCATAATTTCAGACTGATATGGCCAGAATGCAAACAAACTAAAATAAAAGACAAAATATTCACCATGTTCTGTTTTCATTAATAATTCTCACTGAAGAAGCAGCTGTGCCATATTTTTGTATGTTGCTATAGCTGTATAGGACAGACATACAGAACGTACCTCACAACATGGCTGAATTAAAGAAATTAGTAAGAACCACTGCTATATATTTTTTAACACAACAGATTATTAAGCATCTCTCATGACATGTGCTCTCATTTTGTCCCAACCATTCTCCCTACCTGTCATTTATAATCTATTTATTTTGTCCTTTCAAAAACTGTATGTTAAAATAAATCATCACTACATTTTGTAGTTGTACCTTGACACATCACAAATATCTCATATAATCTGCTTGTTTGGATGAATATGATTGCTGCAGTTACTTAAGATTCCTATTCATGACAATGGCACAAGCTGGAATGATCCTTGGAAACATTATCCTGCTTTTGGATAAATTAAAATGAATTTTACCATTTAGGTTCAACACACCTATTTTCTTGTTTGCTTGCTCCAAGATTTTGTGTGATCATTTATTTACAGATCAGTAGTGCTAGATATTTCTGAGTTACTGAAAAAAGCTGTAAGGATTAAAATAATTCCTCTTGGGAACCTTGGGGAAGAACCTTCATAACACACAGTTGCCCAAAGTTGACAGGTGTTACAAATTTCAGACCACGAGTTACTTGAATAAGCAATCGAATAATTTACTTCTTCAGTAATTTAAAAATTAAATAACTGAACCCTATCAAAGATGTATTTATTTTAATATTGTACTTTGAAATTGACAAGGATATCTTTGTCCCCTTAATGTCGGGTGACACTCTTTATGTGTGTAAAATATGCATCACGAGGATTCACCTGAAAATCCTATTTTTAGTATAATCTCTTTTCCTCTTTATGTCAATGAAATAATAAAATCCATACTCTTTTAAAAAATCAGTTTTTTAACGTGTCGTATTTTTAAAAAAACCTGTATGTTTTAACACATGAAGTGTGAAGGTAGAGCTTAAAAATAAGGATTACCAAGGATCACATAGTTTAGTTAACATTTGAAAAGTGCAAACATTGACTACATGTGCTGTGTTATTACTGTACAATTACTGTATTAGGTTGGGACATGCTTTCATGAAGATCCATAATACAAATGTACACACTTTCACAAAGCAACATTTACAATCCAAAGATATGTTAGATATCTACCAACATACTTACGTATTGGGTCTCTCTCTTAGTCCTGTTTGAGAGCAATGTGTTGTCTTCTATTAGCCAAAATGTCACAGGATGATGAATACAGAGGATGCAAATTGTCTTATTTTTCTCCCCGTGCTCATTTGCCCTCACTGCTTGATGCTCCCTGCATTACAGTAATGGAGTCCACAAACTGTAATAAGAAAAAGGTGTACTTTAATTAGCCAAGTCATGGTATGAATAAACTCTGTTATAAATCACTTCTCTTTAGTTGCGTGTATGAGTTGTGCACATTAACATTTTATATTAAGTCTATTGAAGTGTCTTAAGGTGCTTTTTCAGAAAGTGTAAAGCCAGGCCTGGTCAGGAGAAACCTTGAGACATTAAAATATTCAACTATTGCACTACCTGACTGGAGATAAAAATTAATGAGAAGACTGCTAGCATACAAGTGTTTTTTTAAACCCCAGGATAGAAATCAGAGTACATTAATTAGACCTCTTAAACTGCGTAGTAGTTCTCCGAGAAAAATGCTTGAATCTTTATCACTTAAGTCTATTTAAAAACAGCTTGGTTTAAATGGATTTTCCTGGTAGTGGAGTAGGTTAGGTCATTTGGTAATTTTTTTTCCTCTGTGAATGTTACAAGTCTATTAATGGCATCCTAGGTATTACAGCCCATTTCTTTTCAAATGTATTCAGACCCTAAAGGACACGGAGTTTTTCAAAGACACCAAAACTGTTTAGATGCTTAATTCCCATTAATTTTGAGATGAACATATGTGGCCCTAAAGTGTTTTTTGCTTGTCTGTGTGCTTTTGGGTGCATGAGTAAATGTGTTCAGGACACCACTAACTTTATGTTTACCATGTATTGGTCAATATATGTAGCACACTCCTCTTTGCTAGAAAGATGGTAGTTTATAATGTAACGTTGGCAGGTCATTCTGGGCAATTTACATTTAACAAACCTGTGCTGCAATGCACTCAGTTTCCTCAACACTTTAATTAAAATTTCCCCAATATTTGGTCTCAAGCAGTTGATACTCTTCACCTCAGAGTAAGGGGATCAGACTCCCATATGCTGTTCCTCACCAAATAAGAGTTTTTAGTAGTATGATACCTCCTGAAACGTGGTAGATTTCTTAAAATCTTTCATTTCTCAATTGATGTTCAATTGATGGGAAGTTCTGGGATGGAAGTTATGCTAATACTATTCCACTTTTCCCTTTATTTCTCATCTTCCCAAGCAACACAAACTGAAACACTAGGATTTCAGCCACAGTCACTGTTACAGTATGATTCTGTTATCTCCTTCTGTTTTTATGGCTAGTTTCAGTAATTTCTCCATTTTGTTTTTCTTCTGAGGCTTCTGTATACACATCCTGTGTTCCTACTACTTTCCATCCCCCAAGCAAATCATACACAAAACTTTCAATAAATTAATTTATTCTCTTCGCAGCTTTCTTCCCATTGATATTCTTTGATCCATTGCTGTAACATCAGTTACTTCTTTTTCCATATTAAAACAAAAAAAATGTTCCAGAGCAGATTGCATCAACTAAATTGCTAAAATGAAACAAGGAAATAGTGAGAGAGGCTGTTAAATGATGAAGTAAGTTAGGATGTCTTAGAAAAACTGCAGCTTAGTCAAATATATCTATTTCACATGCCTATGAATTCAGATATCTGCAAGCTGTTGTCCTTTAGTGAGGACAAGCACAAATTAGTTAATATTTGAAATACTTGGCTGACTCAAAAGGAGTCTTAGATGAAAAAATCAATATGATTAGAATGCCTTTTCCTACGCACATGCTGCACTGCTCCAGCTGGAAAAGAAACCTTTTCTTTAAAAAACTGCAGACATTGTAATTTGCAAGCTGATTTATTCCAGATGTAGATTAAAAATGACGTATCTTTGAAAGTATGAACAAAAAAGGGGGAAAGAACAACCTGGGAAACTACAAGAGGGACAGCTTCACTTCTGTCCCTGGAAAAATCATGGGCTGAGTCCTCCTGGAAAGCATTTCTGGGCATATGAAAACAAAGATGGTGACTGGGGAATAGTCAGCATGAATTTATCAAGGATGGATCATACCTCACCAATGTGATCACCTTCTATGATAAAATTATTGGATTTATGGATAGGAAGAGAGCAGTAAGTCTTTTACAACAAAGTTAGCAAGGCTTTCAACACTGTCTCCCCCAGTATTCCTGAAGCCGAGTTGGGATGTTATGATCTGGATAGGAGGGCAACTAGATGGATGAAAGACTGGTTGGATCATTTGACTTAGAGGGTATTGATTAGCAGGCTGTAATCCACCTGGAGGATGCTTACAATTGGAATACCACAGGGACCTGTGCTAGGACCTGTAACTTTTCATGTCTTTATCAATGATGTCAAGGAAGTGAAATTTGACAAGGACAAATGCAAAGTCCTGCACCAGAAAGGAGCAGCCTCTTGCAGTGATATGGCTGGGGACTGCCTGGCTGGGGAAACAGCTCTCCTGAACAGGCCCTGCAGTTGTTGGTGTACAGTGAGCTAAACTTTCCAGGAATGTCTGCTGGCAGCAAAGAAGGCCAACAGTGTCCTAACCTATAATAGGAGCAGAGACAGTACCTCAAGGCAAGTGACTATCACCCTCTGCTCGGTATTCGACTGCATCTAGATACTGCATCCAGTTTTGGGCCCCCAGCACAAGAAAAACTTCAATGACGTGGAGCAAGTTCAGTGCAAGGGCCAGTGAGATGATCAGGGCAATTGCCCAGTGTGGGGAGACTGAGGGAGCTGGGCTTGTTCAGTCTAGAGAAGAGACAATTTCAGAGGGGCTAGAAGCAACCTGGCAGGGCCTGCAGGACAATAAGCAAGAACTAGGCTTGTCACAGTGATGCATAGTAGGAGACAATAGACATAAATTTCAAAGAGAGATTACAGTTGGATATAAGAAGACACTTATTGTCCAGAAGAACTGGAAAGCAGTGAAAGAGTTGTGCAGAGAGGCTGTAATCTCCATTTTTCAAGACCAATCTGGATAAAGCCTTTGAGCAGCCTCATCTGATCTTGTAGCCGACCCTGCTTTGGGCAGGAGTTTGGACTGGAGACCTCCTAAAGTCCCTTGCAGCCTGAAATATCCTTGAATTTTGCAGTTCCATAAATTCAGGATCGACAGATGGTTGCCTGTGTTTGGTTCCATCTGCTAGGATGACATAGTTTGTACTGACAAGTTAGACTGCCTGTTTTGCGGTGACACAGTGGACAAATGACAATAGTTTTGGATGAGCAGATCTAAAGCATTCCACTGGCAACTTCTTTCAGGGAAGTGCCACTTCCCTTCTGGGTCTGAAGCATTAGCTCCATGTGGCAGTGATGCATGATTCACATCTTGCTGTTATTTAACAGACATCAACTTTGTACTCGGTAATCTACCCACAAATAAAGAATATGCATTTTGAATCGGATATGAACGATGCATGTTATAATCATGAAAAAATTTAGGTTGGAAAGGACCCCTGGAGATTACCTAGTCTGACCTCCTGCTTAAAGCCAGGCTAACTTAAAAGTTACATCAAGTTACTATGGGGCATTTACAGTTCAGTTTGGAATATCTCTGAGGATGGAGATTTCACAACCTGTGTGGGCAAGATTTTCCAGTGCTTATCTTCTCTCATGGCAAAAAATGTGTTCTTTCTATGCAGCTGGAATTTTCCTTGCTGCAACCTGTGTCAGGTACCTTCCTCCTTCCACTATGAATTTTTGAGGAGTCCAGCTCATTCTTCTCTAACCTCCCTATACGCAATGGAAGACATCTGTTAGGTTTCCCCTTAGCTTCTCTGGAAGCATAACGAACCCATCCTGCTAGACATTCAGTGGTCCCTGTCTGGATTCCAGTTTGTTCTAGGGAGACCAAAACTGGTCACAGTACTCCAGATACAGCTTCATTAATCCCAAGTAGAGGGAAACACCCCACACTTTTCTTGGCCTGTTGGCTGAGTGCTCCACTAGGTTCCTCATATTCATTTCTGAAGTGCTGCTGCATAGCTAGGCGCTCCCCAGCTTGTAACAATGAAAGGAGTTATTCTGCCCCAGATGCAGAACTGTGCATTTGTCTGTTGAATTGCATAAAGTTCCTGTCAGTTCAGTCCTTCAGCTTGTCAGACTCCCTCTGTATGGCAGCCCAGCCCACCAGCGTATCAACCCTTCACCCTCAGTTTGGTGTGAGCTGTTACATTGCTGAAAGGTGTGTAGAATCCCATTGATTGTTCACTGACAAAGATGTTAGATGGTGCTAACCTCACATTGACATTTGAGAGGTGTCACCTATAAATGGCTACCAGTTAGATTTCTAACAGCTAACCCCAATACTTTGAACCCACGATCAAGCCATTTTTCACCCATAATTCACCCAGTTCAAATTCCAAATTAGTTTCAGGGAAATTATGGAAAACAATGTTGAAAGCTTTGTTAAATTCAAGGTAAATTACATTCACTGCTCTCTCCTTAGCCACCAAGCCATTCATGTCACCACAGAAGGCAGTGAGGTCAGGTAAGATTTGCTACCTATAAATCTTTACTGGCGGTTCCTATTAATTTTCCTGTCCTTCAAGTTCCTATAAATGGCTTCCATGAAGTCTTACTCTTAATTTTCTCAGGAAGTAAGTGAGCCTGACCAGCCAGGAGTTCCCTAAATTCTCCTTCCTCTCTATTTTTAGGATGGGTGCAAGATTTGCCTTTTCTTAATCATCATGGGCAGCTGCTTCTTAAAGATGACAGCCAGTGGTCTTGCAAGGACATTGCCCAGCTCAGATTCATATCATTTGGTCCCATGGACTTGTATACGTCCACCACATCACTATGAGACAAGTGAAGTCCATGCACTGCATACATGTATAGGACTCCTGTTCGTCCTGTTTGTTTTTCAAGATGCATGTGTCTGTGTACAAGCACCTGAGATGTGCCCTGCTTCCTCGGGGGAAGTGGGAGAGCATCCTTCATCACTCTGTCCTACAGATTGTCTTCCCCCACTTACCCAGCTGTTGTGTCAGTCTGAATTTGGGTGGAATAGGAACATTAAAAGAAGTATTGTTTCAGCGTACATTTCACCTAGTAACGATGAACTTAGTGAGTAGACTGTAAAGAGGCAAGATGGAACTAAAATCTAAGTTGTATGTTTGACTGAGGTAGATGTAGCAGCTCATTAGCAGTCCTGATGCTTTGTATCTATATTTTTCTCACAATGAGGAGGTAAAATGATGAAGAACTGGATTTCTTTCCTCTTGTTCTTTATCTGTATTACATTAGTGATGAACATTTGCAAGTGATCTTCAGGTGGAGAACACAACATGCAGCTAAGAGCTCTGGAGAGATCTTTCACGTGTGCTTGTGCAGTCTGGGAAGCAGGGATGTAGCAGATAACCAGAAGCAATAGTCATGAATTGCACACTCATTCTGTGACTGGTCTCTAAATTGTAGGGGTTTTCTTAGTATGTTAAAAAGGAGAAATGCTAGTATGAGGAATAGAACAAGTGGAACAGATTTTCTTTCTCTTGTTGCCTTCTAACTGTTTTGTCCTTTATCCGTGTGATGCAATTAGGAATGTAAAGTTTTTAAGGTGCTGTGGGTATAACTGATAATCTATTTTTGGTATTAAAAAAAGGTTTTTATATTGTGCCAAAATTGGAAGGAATATGTGACTCTTTTTTTCCTCACACAGCCTTATAAATGTACCATAAGAGTATTTTATAAAGGTTTGGCAATTTAGTACTCAGTAATTGAGAACAATTTATTTGTTGCAAATCATAACCACTGTCTGCTATGGATAAGTAGACAATAGATGAGCTGCCAGAAGAAAAGGAGATCTATGATCTTCTCAAGTGATATCTGCAGGGCATAATGTAAGGACTTGGCAGGTTTAGATCTTCCCTTACCAGCCCCTCCACCCTTTCCCCTTTCTTCTCCAGATTCGCATAAACAGAGTTTTTCACATAAGCCCTATAACATTTTCACTGGGACCGGTTGAAAAATGGTTAGTATACTAAGCAGCAGAATTACAACCCTCTGAATCAAACCCAGAAACTGATACTTCTAGATTAAGTGTACTAAGGAGTAAGATACTGACTCCATAAATATTGAACTTAGTAGGAATTAAAACACTGGAATATAAGGTAGCAGAACTGCCCTTTCACTGATTTGTTCCAACCATATGATAAATTAGCGCAACAGAGGAAACACACAAAATAATCTGTATTAGTCTGATCACATTTCCTGTAACTAAAGGTCCTCCATGCATTTGTGATGTAAAGGATGTCTAGTACAGAAATTAAGAACTCTAGCTTTGTGTACGCAAATATAAATTATAGTCTACACAGCATGCAAATTTTGATTTAAAAATTCAGATAATGAAATCCCACCCCTAAAGGGTCCTTACAAGCAGTGGGTCTAAGCTTAAAACAAAATGCTGAAACATTAGATTGCCAAATATGAAGTATTTTAAAACATCTCATTTATTTTTGCTAAAGATTATTATAATTGCAGGCTATCAAGGTGGAAGGGTGCCACTGAATTGAGAATGAATACTTGAATGAATAAAACACAAGAATCTATTCAGCTATTGAAATGTTTGTGTACCTCCCATTACCAGAGCTGCACACACACACAGTACAGCGAAGTGAACTCTATTGTATTTATATGTGTATGTTAAAGAGTAGAGGTGGTGTAAAAATACACTAAAAAGAAAAAAATTACAAAAACAGAGTGTGCTCTAATGCCATGGAAAATTCTGGCCCATGAGGTCTTCAGAAGCTGCAGGCCCATGGAGATTTCAGTGCCTCTCCGGCCAACATGAGACATTCTGCTTGCTGTGGCAGAAGCCAGGCTGATTCACAGTCTGAGCCACACTCCTCCTTAATACATACCAGTGCTTGGCTTCATGCCTCCATAAACGTCCTTCACTTCAAAAGGCACATATGTGGCTACTATGTAAGGTGTTTCAAGAGGTGGCTGCTCTATGGGTTACCAGAACCACCTGCTTGAAGTCAAGGATTTTACACCCTCAGCTCCCTGGCATTGCTGTTTTGAAGTTCTCTGATATATGTGTGTAGCAGTAAAAATTTAATGAGCATTGTGGAAACAGAAGAGTTGGTAGAAACAACATGGCAGAAGATCTGTTCACTGTGCATGGAAATCTAACCAGTGTAACACATAAGAAGTATAGAGGGCAGAGGTGACATCTTCTTTTCTTTAAAGTTACATTTTTGTGTAAGTGAAAAGAAATGAAGCATAGAGGAAAGTTTTACCCCTTGAAAATCAACAAATGGAATCATAATAGAAAAAGTACCATAAAATGTGAACCCATTATGGCACTATAGCAGTAACTTTTATGTAAAAAGACACAGTAGGGGACTGGTTATTATTTATTGACAATCTCTTCTGCACCACTGCTGAAAGAAGAGGCACCTTCAGAGAGGAAGCAGGGTGTAGATGTTGCAGGACATCACCAAAAGGTGGCCCAAGACTAGAAAAGTGGTATGAGAACCATGAGAGTCAAAATTGCAGTTTATAAAATAGATTTGACTTTAGGCGAAGCTTTGATTTTAGTTTGAAAACCAAGTACGTTTTGGGTCTGGCTAGCTACTGTCAGCATCTTCAAACAGTACCGAGTTTGCCTTAGATGATTAGGTTGTCATCTGAGATGATAATCTTAGACCATTTGGGAGATGTACTGGTGAAAAGTGGCTTCATTAAAACCAGACTTGAAAAGCAGAACTTTTTTGCCGCTTAAGGGAGATGACTGGATTGGATTCAGCTCTGTTGATTAATTTGATGTGAACCCTTTATAAAGTCCCAGCAACACAGAGATTCCAGCTTGAGCCTACCTCTGTGTACACTGAGATTGAAAGAAAATCAGTATTCTGCTTTTTTTTTATGATATAGGTTTGGTTAACATCAGAGATAAATGGCAACACAGGATTGGATAGGAGTCCAAGTCAACTAATAAGCAAGTGCTGTACTTAGAACACGGGTACAGTAACATGAAAGATAGCAGAAGCTGAAGATGACAGCAACAAACTCGAGAAAGAGTATGTGAACATACAAACATGTACGCACATGTTATTCATATGTAAACAAAAATGTAAGTGTAAAAAGATGAGAGATAACATGGATTAAGTCTTCATGGAGTAATGAAATGAATGTGATATTTGCTGTTGATTCAACAGGCTATGATTTCTCATGGGATGAACACATATGTTTTCACATCGTGTTAAAGTCTGAAATGATTCGCATGCACAATAGATGTCAAATAAATCCTTGGTGTATGATGTCCACGGCAGACCAAATTAAGGCTATTACACTGTATGTTGTTTAATTGTCATACAACAAGGAGCTAGATTCCCATGAATAGCAAGTTCTGAAGTTCTGTTTTCTCCTTTCCAGGTCCTTCATTTGATGGTCTCATCTTCTGAATCTGGAACATTTTCCTTGAGTATATCGTGACTTGTAGATGAGTAATTCTAGCTCTGAAATGCCAGAACTTTTGAATGATTAATGGTGTACCCTTAGAACTTTATTCAGCACTCCATTTAATTAGATCATCTTCTGAAAAAATGCCTTTTGCCATCCTCAAAAATTTCTGATGCTCAGTATATGACAACTGAATTATTTCAGTTGCAATATCAAGAAAGAAGTTTCTCACCAAACGGGAATTTCTTGCTTGCATTTTACTTAAGTTGTTGAAGACTTAGTGCAATGATAAACTTTTCAGTTATAATTGGACAAAGTAATTGGAATATTTTTAGTATTGCACTGAGCTTTCCTTAACTCTGAAGAAGTTCACCTATAGATAAAGCGTTATGCTTTTCTCTTATATAATTAGGAGAACTATAGACAGATACACACATTGATAAACCCAAATACTTTTATACAAGGAACATAAACATTCTTTTTAGAAACTGCAGAACCACTTATGAAGTGGCTTTCTAATCTGTCTCTGGTGTTGAAAGTAGGAAGGGGAGCTGTGAAACGGTGGTAGACGGCAAAAATAGAACCCCTGATGGTTGATCTGCACCCTACAGAGCAGGAGATGGGGAGCAGTGTTTGAAGGCAGGACAGCATGCACCCACTGGCGTCATCACAAATATTAGTGTCTGACTTACCAGCCTGCCGACAGCTCACCTTGAGGAGCGATGAGATGTAACTTTCTTCCTGTCAGTTTGTGTTGACTTTTTGTCAGCTGTGTCGTCAAGGGAGAATTCAAGGTTTTATTTTCATGATGTTTGCTTAGGAGATGATAATGCTCTTTTCAACAGCAATGCATTTTTCAGATCAGGAACCTTAGAGCTCCTGAACTGATAGCTACTTTTCTCATTGTAGACCATTAAGGAAAATATAAGTTTTTTAAAAAAACACATAAATATTGTTTCCATAGAATTATGATTTTTGCACATTAGAATCAATACAGAAAAAAATCCTTGCAAGTTGCACATTTACACTGTATATCATTTGTATACTGTGAAAGAGGACTTGGGAGGAGGGTGTATTGAGATAAGCACCAAATACACACAATTGATATGGATGTATGTTACTAAGAGAGGAGGTTAATTAAAGTTTGGACAGGGAATGTTTCTTTATAAGTCACTCTTTTCCTGCAAGTACAGTGTTTTGTGAACTGCTGCTAAGTCTCCAAGGAAACCACTGCTATTTGTGACTCTGTTTAGTGGTGGAAAACTAGTTTTTACCTGCTTTTCTAAGACTGACAAGTCGTGACAGCTCTTAGAAGTCTGAAATCGATTATTAGTCAAGCCTTGCCTTATTTTTAGTTACATTTTTTGTGCATTTAAACTGAATCACAACTACATCACAGATCAGAAGTGGAAAAGTCGGTCGTGATTTGAAAAAATAGTACAAATTCTAATTTTTCACAACAAAGCTTGTAGCATAATGGTATTAAATTGAAAAATTAAACCTCTTGTTTATAATGGTATCCCACACAAATAATAATTTGCTTATGCAGATTTGCTTTCAAAGCTGCATGTGTAGTTGCATAGAAATACACACCATGAGGATGGACTGAGCACCTACTAAACAGCTGCTGTCGCATAGAATCTTACCTCCTATGCCAACATTTAATTAAAAAAAAAAATTTTCTTTATTCTTAAATCAGATGCTGACAATGAGAGCCAGAACATCAGAGAAATATTGTATTTGTGCCCTGCGGTGGACTGCTATGTGTTCTTTCTGTTCCCATGTTTCTCTGCCGGCAAGGGGAAGCTGTTGACATCCCTGAGTTGTCAAAGGCAGCAGGTTTGTTGTTTTCCCACACAACAGCAGAGGTGAGATGAGAGCACAAAATGTCTGTACTTGTTTACACCAGAGATCCATCTAGCCTCACGTCTTGTCTTCAACATCAGCTGAAGGCTGTTGTCCATGGAGGTGTGTAAATACAAGGCAATCGCACAGTGAGGTCTCCACAGAATATCCTCCCAGTCTTTGGTGCAGGGACCATCTACCACAAGTATTGTTCTTGTGTTTCATAGCCCAGAATGTTTTTTTTCCTCTTCTCGTTTGTCTGGTCACTTTTTAAAACCATGAAAAGTTTTAACATCTTCAAAATCACAGAATCACAGATTGTTCGGGGTTGGAAGGGACATCTGTGGGTCTTCTAGTCCAACCCCCCTGCAGAAGCAGGGCCTCCTACAGCAGGCTGCACAGGACCTTGTCCAGGCAGGTCTTGAATATCTCCGGAGAAAGAGACTCCACAACGTCCCTGGGCAACCTGTTCCAGTGCTCCGTCACCCTCAGAGGGAAGAACTTCTTCCTCGTGTTCAGACGGAACTTCCTGTGCTTCAGTTTGTGCCCATTGCCCCTTGTCCTGTCGCTGGGCACCACTGAAAAGAGTTTGGCCCCATCCTCCTGACACCCACCCTTGAGATATTTATAAGCATTTATTAGGTCCCCTCGCAGCCTTCTCT
>Ga0065711_1001560_pt1 | contig 42164 bp, 14 predicted proteins | sample Hoacrofraction12_FD_59098 | JGI IMG/M metagenome (GOLD analysis project Ga0065711, IMG submission 59098) | Hoatzin crop microbial communities from Cojedes, Venezuela - Epithelial fraction 12 v2 (version 2) | ecosystem: Host-associated > Birds > Digestive system > Esophagus > Crop | place...
GGGGTTGGAAGGGACCTCTGTGGGTCATCTAGTCCCACCCTCCTGCCGAAGCAGGGTCACCTACAGCAGGCTGCACAGGACCTTGTCCAGGCGGGTCTTGAATATCTCCAGAGGAGGAGACTCCACAACCTCCCCCGGCCAACCTGTTCCAGTGCTCCGTCACCCTCAGAGGGAAGAAATTCTTCCTCATATTCAGACGGAACTTCCTGTGCTTCAATTTGTGCCCGTTGCCGCTTGTCCTGTCAGTGAACACCACTGAAAAGAGTCTGGCCTCATCCTCCTGACACCCACCCTTCAGATATTTATAAGCATTTATAAGGTCCCCTCTCAGCCTTCTCTTCTTCAGGCTAAACAAGCCCAGCTCCCTCAGCCTCTCCTCATAGGAGAGATGTTCCAGTCCCCTCATCATCCTCATAGCCCTCCCCTGGACTCTCTCCAGTAGCTCTTCGTCTTTCTTGAAGTGGGGAGCCCAGAACTGCACACAGTACTCCAGATGAGGCCTCACTAGGGCAGTGTAGAGGGGGAGGAGAACCTCCCTCGACCTGCTGGCCACACTCCTCTTGATACATCCCAGAATGCCATTGGCCTTCTTAGCAGCCAGGGCACACTGCTGGCTCATGGTCAACTTGTCGTCCACCAGGACACCCAGGTGCCTCTCTGCAGAGCTGCTCACCAGCAGGTCCACCCCAAGCCTGTACTGGTGCATGGGGTTATTCCTCCCCAGGTGCAGGACCCTGCATTTGCCCTTGTAGAAACTCATCATGTTCCTCTCTGCCCAGCTCTCCAACCTGTTCAGGTCTCACTGAATGGCAGCACAGCCTGCTACTGAATCCACCACTCCTCCCAGTTTGGTGTCATCAGCAAACTTGCTGAGGGTACATTCTAACTCTTCATCCAGGTCATTGATGAAGAAGTGGAACAAGACTGGGCCCAGTACTGACCCCTGGGGGACACCACTAGTTATCAGTCTCCAACTAGACTCTGCGCTGCTGATGACAACCCTCTGAGTTCAGCTGTTCAGCCAGTTCTCTATCCACCTCACCGACCACTCATCCAGCCCACATTTCCTCAGCTTCCCTAGGAGGATATTATGGGAGACAGTGTCGAAAGCCTTGCTGAAGTCTAGGTAGACAACATCCGTGGCTCTCCCTTTATCTACCCAGCCAGTCACACCATTGTAGAAAGCTATCAGATTGGTCAGGCATGATTTCCCCTTGGTGAACCCATGCTGACTACTCCTGATAACCTTCTTTTCCTCCACTTGCTTGTTGATGACCTCCAGGATAAGCTGCTCCATCACCTTTCCCGGGATGGAGATGAGGCTGACCAGCCTGTAGTTCCCTGAACAGCAAGTAATGACATGGTTTAGTGCGGTGCGTATTGCAGCAGAAACACTGAAAAACTGAGGTACCTGTGGCAGACATCTGAGAATTGTTTAAAAGGCGGCCCTGATGCAAAACTGCAAGCTCGTCTCAGCAGAGGTTTGGAAACCTGAATACTTACTTCTTGCCTCATAGATACAAGGAAAGTTAATTTTTAATATCTTCTTTTGTAAATATAGATCATTGCACCTAACCATTTGTTTTGCCTCTGATAACAATAGGCTCAGGTGGTGCTTTTGATTTGTCAGGATAAAGGCAGATGGAGGGTGGCCCACATGGAAGACTATTGTGCCCTCTCTGCCACATGAGAAGAAGATCCTAATGGTAACAGGAAGAATAAAAACAAGTCATGAACCTGGACTTTGCATAGGGCCCAGTGTTTTATTAATAGAAACGCAGAAACTAGCTTCCCTTCTACAGGTGCTCAGCACAAGCAGCTTGAAATGAACCCTGTTGCTGAGTCTGGGTTCCAGCAGGGGCTTGGAAGAGCCATGGATGATTGTTCTGATCAGCAGGAAGGGGTGGATGATACATGCAATGTTTTTACTTTTTGTGGAGTAATCCGATAATGCATGATGCTGGAGCTGTTGAAAAGTAAATGGCAGTTTTCCATTTTTTTTACAGTTGTGTCTGCAAGAAATTCATTGGTTGATGTCAGTGTTACTGAAAAATAGTCATATTTGTGGAAATACATCACTCTTCTGATGAGCTGGATGGTTTAGGTAGAGTGGGGAATTTAGTTATGAAACGGTTGTTACACAAGGATGAAAGGAGGAAAGGGGAAGAAGGACAGGGACGTGCAGCTGATCGTGAAGACTATGGAAAAACACAACACGTCAGGTCACATTGAACGATAGGGCTTCTATCAGCTTGTAGCAGTATGAGAAGCAGCAGCTCCGTTTCTTTCCCTTTTTGAAATGTAGGTCACAGCTGGAGTGGTGAGTGGTGTCTTTTAGATCCTGTTAGGTCATAGGTGGGGGGAAAAAGTGTTTAGGGCTATAGGGAAATTGTTCAAGAGAACAGAAAAGAAGCACTAATTTCAGTACAAAGGGCAAAGCTCGACTTAGGGCAAGAAGGTTCCTCTAATCACTTTACAGGAGTTGAGGGCCCTCACTAAGACAAGCTGCTGAGTATTTTCTAGAGATATTTTCACATTCCTTACAATGATACCAAGGAGACCTGTCACTGCTTCAAATTTAAAATCAATAACAGTTCTGGAACAAAAGAACATATAAAATGTTATTGAGGAAGGTGGCTTCAGGCAACTGCTAATTAAGCAGATATATACCTTCCCTCTGAGAACAGCACGTTAAAAAGTCAATGAACTACATCAGTGCTAGATAAAATTTGGATGTTCTGCCAGCATTCGCACCCTTGAGATACAACAATAAATGAACAGAATTGGCCTATGATTATGTTCTGTCTGATACCTCATATAACTTGGAAATAAACCTTGAGGCTTCAAGCACATGTTTACAACAACAAATCAATATTCTGGCTAATTCAAGTTCTGATGTGATATTTCTTTGATAAGGTCATATCACCGGTTGCTTAATATTCTTTTCTATGTTTGGGTGGTTTAACGCAATGCTGAAAGGGGCACCAAAGCAGGAAACGGGCTGACCATAGGCATTCAAAAACATTGATGAATTTGCTATATACTGGCAGAGTGTGGACAGTTAAGTATGACAAATTTGTGACATTTTGAGAAGTAACTGGAAAGACAAGTGTATCACTGGAAGAGAAAAAGAGATGGCCAGATGCAGGTGACTTATGACAGAAATCAACACCATGTGAAATCATCTACACTGTTACAAAACAAATTACATGTATGATTGAGATGGGAACTGGATGTTCTGGTCTGTTGGCTTACTTTCATGCCAACTGCCTTACAGCCTTGATTTGTGATCAGATTTGCAGTTTTGAAGACAAACACTCTCAGAATCAAGAATTAGCTAGCCACCTCAAAAGAGTCAATGGTATTCTGTCTCACTTTAAGGAGGAAGGCAACGAAGGAGCAACCAGCTTCTTCCCAATAAAAAAATATCTTTATCAAGAAGTTAGTTCCTTAAGTGATTGTCTGTCTTTTCTTTTGTAGTTCTCTCTCATGGCTCAGTGGGGCAGAAAATGTCTTTGTCTTACATGTCTGTTCAGTGCCAGTTAGCCTTTGGATATGACTCTGTAATACAAATATATTTGCATTGGCAAGTTGTTCCTGTGTTTGAATGAAGAGAAGGGAAAAACTCATCACTGTGCGAATGGTTTAACACTTGGAAACCTTGCCCAGAGAAGCTATGGAATCTCCATCCTTGGAGATCTTCAAACTCTACTGGGCAAGGTCCTGAGCAACCAGATATAGCTTTGAAGTTAGCCATTCGTGGAGTAGAAGGTTGAACTAGAGATCTCTGAAGTTACGTTCCAAAGGTAATCCTTCCACCATAGTGTGATTTCAGTTAAAACCCTGGTAAGTGCAGGTGTAAGTTATCTTTAGCTGACAGTCTCAGTTCTGTCACATTGTCTCCAGCTTCTGAAGTTTTCAAACAAATCATCGCAAATCCAGTCTGCATATTTGAGAACCCCTATATAAGGGAGGAAAAACTGACTTCTGAAAAGACTTTTTTTTTTTGTTTCTGATACATACAGAAAAATAAGCATTACAGCCAGCAGCAAAGCCTGACTCTTCTGTAACAAGTCACTACCAAAGATTGCTGAGGTGCCGTTTCCTATTCAAGACAGTAATTTCAACATCTGAGATTGCAACTAAGGTCTTCATCAGATTTCAGAACAATCAAAAGGTTGTAATTCTTCTGAGCATACTCATACATACAGTTTCACTATCGACAATGTAAGTGCCCTAAAGTTCCAGATCTGGTCAGTCTTACTGCTTCTATAACATTCTTTGCACTAACAGAAATGTAGCACTGTGACAAAACAAATTATATCACAGCATACAGGAAAGCCTTTTTAATTACTGAATAAATTGTCAAGAAAAGGTTATGAACATGTTCAGAGTAATAAGTTCATTTATACAAAGTCTTCTCAGCTCTAGCAAGATGAATTGTAAATCTGTCTACAGAGTGAATTTGGACTGCACCACTCAGCACATTGCATCACTGAAAACTAATTAATGTAACAGACAAGGGCAGTTCTTCAGTGAGGAAATTCTCCATCTCTCCTGATTATAGAAGTACATTTTAGATCATAGTGTTGAAGACAAAAATGCTTTAGGTCTATTGAGGTCTTTGAGAAGATAGTCTACAAGAGAGATAAATAATTTTCTAAATAATAGATAATCTTCTAGATAATCTGCACTACTAATACATTTGGTAGGTTAAAGTCTTTACTCTGTCACCTACCAAGCAGAGAAGAACAGATAAAGAGCATTGGAAATTTGGTGTGGAACCCTGATCTCTGTGCAAATTCAGCCAGTCTGTGATAACTCTAATTGGCTGGAGTGGACAATGATCTCGTTAGGAATTAAAAGCTATTAGCAAACAACCAGTCACTTCTCCCAACACCGAAAGCCCAGAGGATGGGGAGAATTGTTATTTAGCAATCAACTTTATTTTAATTCTGGATGCATTATTCTGAAGGATATGTCAGCAGGAAAGGTGTATGCAGCATTCTCTTCTTTGCAGAGGCAGGACAACACAAATCTGACTTAACTATCAAGCAGTAATTAATAGTATCCTGTCTCCAGTTTCTGCGCAATATACTTGATAGATGAGAAAGAAGGGCTGAAAATGGAACTGATTGCCCTGGAGAAAGTAACTCTCGAATTAGATTACAACAAGAAATCCTTTCGCTTCTGGTGTAAGGCTCGCTCATTTTCACTGCCTGTGTTCCCTAGTAGAAAGTTAACCTCAAAAGGTCATCTAAAGATGGAAACGACAGTATTCAGAATACAGTTTCTAAGCCCTGAACAAATTGGTGACTAACGTAAAATGCCATTTCAACACATACAAATGGCAGCTAATGAAAGAAGGAGAAGTATTCAGCTATACTCGTGAAAGGCATCCCAAAAGATAAATCATGCCTGATCAACGTTCTACAGCAAAATAGCATCTACTGCTAACATGGGGAGAGCAGTGGATGTTGTTTAGCTGGACTTTAGCAATGCATTCAGTACTGTTTCCTACCGCCTCCTCCTGGACAAACTGACAGGATACAGATAAGATGGGTGGTTTTTGAGATAGATAAGTAGGAAATCGGCTAACTGGTTGCACTCAGAGGGTGGTAATCAATAGTTTTTACTCAGGTTGGCAGCCTGTCACAAGTGGGTCCCCTAGGGATTGATACTGGCCCTCCCCCTGTTCAACATCTTCATAAATGACCTGGATGATGGGATTGAAAGCACCCTCACCAAGTTTGAAGATGACACCAAACTGGGTGGTGATGTGATCATGTCAGAAGTGTGAGTCACCTTACAGAGAGACTTGGACAGGCTGGAAGAGTGGGGTAGCAAGAACAGTATGAGTTTCAAGAAAGACAAGTGCGAAGTCCTGCACTAGGAACAGAATAACCAAAAAGCCCAGTAAGGTTAGGATCTTTGTGGCAGGGGAGCAGCCTTGCCGAAAGGGAACTGGAGGTCTTGGTGTACAATAAGTTGAACATGAGTCAGCAGTGTGCTGCTGCAGCAGCACAGACAAAGAAGACCCTGGGCTGTATCCATAGGGATATCACTGGCAGAGACAGACACATGATCTTCCCACTTTACCCAGTGCTTGTCAGGCCATGCCTGGCATACTGTGTCCAGTTCTGGTCCCCACAATTCAAGAAAAACATGGACAGAATGGAGAGAGTCCAAAGGACGGCCACGAAGATGCTGAAAGACCTGGAGAAACTGCCCTGTGGGGAAAGAGTGAAGGAGGTAGATCTTTTATGCACGCAGCAGAAAAGGGTCAGGAAGAACTTCATCACAGTATTCGAGCACTTAAAGGGTGGCTACAAAGAGGATGGAGGCTCTCTTTTTACAAGGAGTCACATGAAGAAGAAAAGGGATGATAGGTACAAGTCACACGGAGTGATGTTTTATCTCGACATAAGAAAGTCATTTTTTACAGTGAGAACAATGATTCACTGCAACACTATCCCCAGGGGTGTGGTGGAGTCTCGATTACTGGAAGTTTTCAAGATGCTATTGGACAGGCTGTGAGATAATTGCATCTTTGGTGGTGTGTATATGACATGCACATTCCTTGCTCTTTTACCCTAGGCTATCACAACGAGTGCCTTTCATCTTGCAGTTCACAGCTGCATCCAGCATATAAAGTAGGTCTGTTGAGTCCTTCATATCGTTCATCCTGCTGCATGTTACAGATTCCTTTTGAAGGAGATTTATGCTTGTTCTCATCACGGTACTTCTTACTTATCTATTTGTCACTTAAAACTCAGGACATAGAGTTTTTAGCTGACCTTATTGAATATTTGCCTTTGAGTGTCTCAGAAGTACTTCGAGGAGAAGCCAGACTTCTCCTCTTTGTATTCCAATTTGCTCACAGGAGTTGTTCGGCTGTTTTAACAATTTCTCTATAAATTATTTCCAAATCATCAGAGCTCAGCTTTTGCGATTCATGCGTTGCAGGATATGCTGACCTCTCAGCTAGTCAAACTCAAAGGAAGGTTGAGAGGTGTCACTAGTAGAATTTGATAGCAGATACACACATTTTCTGCCTCAAAGTCTCACATTCATCCAGCTGCAAGTAAGGGTATCAGCTTTTCATTGATTCAAGACTCATTTCACAAAGATCAGTTGGACTGGCAAGATTGAAGAGATGAGCTCTGCCGTAATCCCTGAAAACTTGCAGGGAAAGTGAGGTCATCAAGAAAAGGATATACGTAAGTAAATGAAGAGCTTCTCAGTAACGAAAAAAGGTATCTCCTTCTGGGTGTGGAAAGTCATCATGCTCTTTTCCAAGAGCTGGCTGATAGGGATTTTCTCCCAGGTTTCTGAGTCTCAAGGTGTTTGTTATGAGTCCTTCTAACAAATTCTGAGCCCAATAAGAAGAGCTGCATAACAGAGATACTTGAATAACCTAATACTGTACTTCATGATGTACAGAAAGCTATGTCTCATTTTGCATTATGGTTTCCTAAATTAAAATCTCTATGTATTTCCTGTTTCTTTCTGGGATTTGAGACAGGTTGTGATGGAGTGTGGATGTTCAGCTTCAAATGTGGTTTCACATTGCAATGGCAGCAAAATGTCATTGGGCTTTTGTTCTCTACTTTGTCCTAGCACTGCAAAACTTACTTTGCATGTCTGGTTGCCAACCATATGGGTGATTCTACTTGTTTATCTATTTGCTATTGTTCTAGCTAGCCCATTCCTGAAGACTTCCAAGCTGTGAAGTACAGAGCATTATTTTTCAGACAGAAGGAAACTCATAGTATTTGTTTAGTTTATACATAAGGAAACCTATTTTTTTCCATGAACGTCTCAGGCATGGCTTTGTCAAGAACTTTGAATGCATGCAGTTCAAAGTTATGTGTAAAAGTCACTGTACTCCAACCACGCCGGTCTGTGTTGCTGGCTGTGTGTGCACTGTGTATATACGTACGTCTCCACTGGGAGTACACGATCAGCCTCACTCCTGACTGGACCTGGGAACAGACCACAGCACCAACCTCCCGTCTGTGGGACTGGGACAGAAGGATTCCACTAGATCTCAGACTCCACCATGCTTAGGTACAGTGCACCAAACAGTGTCTCAAAGTCCACCGCATTCAACTATGTCTAGCAGACAGTTGGGTCTTAGGGCACATGGGCACAGCTGGTGCCTTATATCTCTGTAGCGCCTACAAACATCAGGTATATAAACCTGCTTACAAATAACAGCACGAGCTATTAGCATTACATTAAACTGGACAGAAATTATTTCACATTTCAAATACCGTCATGAGGTAGGTAGATATTTCTATATGTGTCTTTATAAACATACCTCTTTGCATCAGTTCATTTCCCTATCAGAATTTAGAATATTGTTAGCAGTCGTCTGTACATGTAACAAGAAATTAAATTGATTGGTATACTTCATGTATTTTTGGAGGATATAGAATGATCTGCTTTGATGTTTGAACATATGATCAGTATTTATGGAACAATGCTTTGTGCCATGAGAAACTGAACACTATAAACGGTACAATACACAAGTGTACACTGAAAAAATACTGACAAATACTCTGTGTAATATTTAATACTTTTTTCTACTTTACTAAGGCGACTTTGTAGTTCCTCAGCACATCATTTGGGAAGTGTAGAACATTAAATTAAACAGTATTAATAATCAAAATGAGGAGATCATAGGATAAATACGTTTCCTGGGTAATCGAGTGGGGCAAAGGGTCGCATCATGTAAAGCATTGAACGTGAGGTTGTCTAATAATAAAAGTATTTGATAACAAATAAATTGTCATAAGAAAATAAAAGCTTGCCTATAAAAGAACAGATCATAGGCTCATCTTAACTGGTATTCTCCCTTGAGAGGTAGGTTGAAGTTGACACTCTAGATAAATGTGAACTCTTGGGTAATACAACAACCTATTTTGAGATTATAGACTGTAGTAAAGGAAGCTTCTTTCCTGACCTCTACAGACAATTAGCTTCCTCCCTCCAGTATGAAGTTTAATAATCTGTGTCATTATATTTCCTTGCAAAGCTAGAATGCTAATGTTATTAATACTAAATTCAAATGTTATTAATACTGAATTCAATCAGAGTGTAAAGTTGAAGAACTGCTTCCAGCATATCATGATGTGTTCAGTTAAAGAAATTACTGTCATATCCTGTTGATGGGCTAACGGATAATACCTTCTATCACCACATGTTGAGGAAACAACATCAAAATAATTTCATAAGAAAATGAATGATCTAGAGTGATTGAAAGGAAGATAAGATAAAACCAGTATCTAATCAGAGGAATAGTTACCTGTAAAACTGCTGAGAACAACGTGGAGATTTAAGAAAATTTCTCTCTAAAGTAATTTGAAAAGTCTCGGAAAAAAATACCTTTCTTTCATGGTGAACTTTCTTAGGAATTAGCAATTCAGTGTAACTCTCAGTCCTAGTCTTCTTCTCACTGACTGCAGAATGCTTTCTTCCTCTTAAAATTAACAGAATTTTTCTGGGCATGCTTTAATACTGTGACAGATGCTTTGGTAGACACGTGGTGTAGCCACCAAAGGATTTTGATAGTCAAATCTGAAAACATGCAGTTGTTTTTTCCAGGGTAAGGTTTAAGATAGGTTTTCTGACACTGCTTGCAATTTTTTGTATATACAGGGCAAGATACAGGCAGCCTGGGCTTATTAGTATTCTGCTTTTCACAACCGAGAAGGGCTTGGAAGCAATCACTGAAGCAGCCTTTGTAGTTATGTGGTACACTTCAATGCAGGTACAAACAGTCAAGGTGTTTTCTCAGAATTATATTTTTTTCCCTATAAAAATGTATATATTTTATTTGTGTTTTAATCCTCTGTCAGCAGCACAGTGGAAAAAAAACAACATATGGACATCTTTCTTTTTTGCAAGTGTCGTACATAAAGTACTTCAACCTTTCTTATTTTCTGTCTTCAGAGACATAGAGTCTCTTTATGAATTTCTCCTTGCTTTTTCTAGATTTTTACTACTCTTCCACAGCCTTGCATGGGTCTCTTGTGTTATGTAGCATCCAGAGGTGAATTTGAGCCATTAGTGATGCAACATGCTTTACTGATCCCCTGAGCAGTTACTGTACTTTGTTCTTTCTTTCAATAGAATTTTTTCCAAATTTTCTTTTCCACTTCTTACAAGTTTGGTTGGTTGGGTTTTTTTAACACAATGTGTGGCAACTTGCATTTAGTGATATGAGAGTGCAGTAACAACATCAACCTCTCCAGCAGAGGACAGAATCCTTCCTCCTGCTGCTTTTGATATAATGCCTTCCAATAAACACACTAACATCTCATCTTGACAATCTTTATTTAAAAAATGAGGGGAAAAGTGTGCTGTTTCTACATCTTTTATTATCATGCTGAGTGTTGTGTCAATATGTCAAATATTGACTATAATTCCCATAAATCTCACCGAATCTTTAGCTACTCCCAGGGTCACACTGATGGTGTAAGACAGTGTTACGCATGGACACCTTTCCATGTTAACTTCCTTGCTTTTCCAGTGGCCAGACTTTGAAAGAAGCTTATACCAGCCTTACAAAATGCATCCCATATTGCCAGTGACGTTGCTTTGACAGTAGACCTTTAACATATGTCAAGGAACTCACATTTTATTTTCATTACAAGAGAGCTTGAAATGGTGACTTGGTGTCAGTAAATGTGCTGCAGAGACGCAATGGGAACTGGTAGGTTTCCTTCAGAAGTACTTCCACCACATTTCTTATCTCCGCTCTGAAGCAGATCTAAAACTCTATTCAAAAAATATTAATTGGGGCCATCAGCAACCGAGAAATGAGATTTCAATTTCTCCATCTTTGAGAAGAAACTAATGGAAGTCACTTACAATAGAGTTACTATCCAACGACATTTTGTGTTTTTTCCAGCCAAAGAAATATAGCCAGGCTAGGTGAAAATGACTGGATATGGAGATAAAGTGTGGCTACAATAAAAGTAACTTACTGCGATAAAAAGCAAAGCAAAGGTGAAGCACAGCATAGCTTACATAAAATTGATACTTAAGCAACAATTAAAGAAATACTTCTTAGTTTTTAAAGGACCTTCTTTAATCTAAAAATAAATCCAAGTGCTTTCTTTGTAATTAAATTCTTTAACTATTTTATGAAGCTTAATTTATGTGAAGGTCTTCACACATATTAGCTGAAAATATGAAAAGCAAACCATTCTGAGACATGTGAATACCATTACAAATTGATATCAAAGACAAATTTTAATTAAAAACTACATACTTCTCCATTCTTGCCTTTTCTGGCTTGAACCAATGTCTGTTTTCTGAAGAAAGTTGTGCTTAATTTTTTCATATTTTTCAGAGTCTTTTAAGTAAACTAAAACATTTAAATCAAACAAGTAATTCTATGTATAACAGCAGTAATGCAACCTTGCTAACTGTGAAAGTATCCTGAAGCTGGATTCTCTGATGTCTGATACGAATGAGACATCCTTTCTTGTGAGGAGAGCTCTCCACTCCACCTATCTCCACATCTATAGGAAGACTTTGATTTTAGTACCTTAAAGCAGTTCAAAAAGTACAAAAGGGACTACATGCACCTGCAGATATAAACTGTAATTGCTTAGGAAGTTAGTCTGGTATCAGTAATTTTGGTGTCTTCCAAAAGAAAATATTTTTTGTAAAGATTTTTCCCCTTTTTTTGTTTTGTTGTTGCTGGTGTTTGTTTGTTTGTTTGTTTGTTTAATTGTTGCTCCTTTCATGCACTGGAATCTTGTTACATCATAATTGAAAGAAACCTTAAAAAAAATTGCTAGGACAAAAATAATCCTATGGTATGTGACTATTACAAACACTTCTCTAACTTTGTGGTGTTACAGAAAAAGAGATGGAATATGTGACCTTTACAGCGTCAGTCATTTTTTAACTTAATTGGAAAAAAATCAGAATAGCTCCAGAGGAAAATTCTTCCAGAGCATTTTATGACTAGACTTTTACTAGTAAGTCTGGGAAATTGATGTATTTGAAGAAGGAGGTCACAAGTGAAGGAGAACTTGCAGATCTGTATGACTGTAGGCAGCAGAGACATAACACGCACTCACATTAATCTTTTAAAGTGGCATGAAATTGTATGAAAGTGGGTTTGTAATCACAGTACTATAGTTCAATGATCAGTAAATACTCTGGGAAATGTTCCTTGTAATGCTGAAGTGTTGAAAATGCTCTTGAAAGAATTTAAAAACAACTGTAAAAGACAATGCAAACAAACAGAGACGAAGTCAGTGATGTACCAAAGGTATAAATCTGGAAATGTAAGAATAACCTTGTTCCCAGTAAGGTAAATGATGAAGTACTTATTGGCTTTTTGATGACAGTGGACTTCTACAGATAAAATATCTCAGCTACAACAGTAGTTATTATAACAGTCAGTTATTATCTCAAGTCAGGGCACCACTATACTGTCTCTCACTCAGAGTGAGACTAACATGAAACAGTCAAATGTCAGTTGAAAGTCATACTTTCAGATTTTTGGTTATTATTAAATGAAGACACAGGAAATGAAAGCAGTTGAATGCTTAATTTAGCTCTCTGATAATTCTATGCTCTTCTTTCATAAATATTATTTTCAAAAACTTGTCATTCAATCCTCATTGTTAAAATGACCAGTTGCCTCATTGAATAGTCCCAATCTGTTAAAGGTAAGAAAAGTCCTTCCATATTCTCACCCCTGAGACAGCAACAGGGTCTAAGGTCGCTACTAAGGTCGCTTTCAGCGGTAAAAGCTTGTTTTTTTAGGTGACAGAGCAGGTTTTCTGAACTATGATGGTTTATCAATAGTGTCTAGATCAGAGAAGGAAAGTGATTTCTTGATAGTAAGAATCACAAAAATCTGTAAAATTTGTACTTAAGATGTTGGTAATTTAAATGGTACTGAACTGTACCAAACTGAGGGCTAGCAAGTGCGCCATGCTTAGCTCCCCTGGGAGTCTTGCTTGGTTCTGTTCTGCACACTGCTACAAAAGTTCAATGTGGCTGTAAGTAGATCATTTAGAACTGGACTGTGGTGTAGGCAAAGCCTGGACTTGACATAGTACATGACTGGTGTTGCTCTGGGTACAGCTGAAAGACACTCACTGTGTTTATATGGCTAAGTGTATTAAGGCTGAACTGTTGACAAAGTAATTAGACCTATCAAGAAACAGAAAAATATGGAATGTCCTAAGAAATTCTTTATTACAGGGAGGCTGGGAAAGGTTTTTCCTCAGTGTACTACCAACACAGGTTAATAGCGGAGCAACTACAGATCACCCTGAGAGTGGAAGCACTGCCTCAGTCTGCATAGGGTTCAGTGCAGAAAAAGTATTGCAGGAAGATCTTCTTCAATATTCCATATAGTTAGTTAAAGGGACAGAGAGAGCTAAATTTCTCAATCAAAGATCTGAATAACCAAAAAACTCTTGAAGTTTGAAACTTTCATTGGAGAGTTTCTTTCTTACAGATGTGTGGGGAAACTGTTTCAATTCTGTCCTCAAAGTGAAAACACTGAATGTTCCAGTCATGCATAGCAGTTAGTCAGCACGATTCTAATCAGAAATGGGGACTTTTTTCTGCTATTATCTGTGCTGTTTTTATCTTGTTTTTAAAAGAGGACACACCTCACTGACTGGCAATTTTTTTTTTTTCCAGAGGTAACACTGTAGGCGTTTTGTACAATGTATAACACATACACCTTTATGATAACAGAAGCTTCTCACCCCACGTCACTTTCTTGCGTTCTCCTTTCGTTCTTGTCAACTCTTCAGCCAGGTTGATTCACTGCTAAGGTTGATTTTAGATGCTTTGGAAATGCGGGAGGGCTTTAGAGCACAAGTAAGTGGGACTCAGCTTGTATAGCAGGGATGTAGACACATTTCTGGACCCGGAACTTCTATCAAAAGGGGAACAACAGGAGCAGTCATTAGGAGAACTATCTTGAGTAAAGGTGAAGCATTTGAACAATATCTCTGATTTGGAGAATTTGTGGGGCCTAGAAGATTTTTTATGCTGTTGAGAAACTACTTACTGCATCCTAAAATTTTATGTTATAGCCACCCTACTTTGTGCATTGTCTTCCGGCATTTCTCTCTTTCTCTCCTCAGTGTCCCCATTGTCTGGATTCATCGGGTGGTGATTTGGTGACAGACCCCTACACCAAGTTTAAGTGAAAGCTTTGCTTCTACTGGTTATCATGGTGGAACTTCTAAACTGAATCAAACATTTATGTTCCTACTGTAAGCTGGACTTCCTGTTAATGCTATTAATAGAGCAATATAAAATTACTGAGGAAACTATGTTTAGCAGGTAAGAGAAATCTCTCAGGCTGTCTCTTTTTAAATAGACTTTTAAAGAGTCTAACATGCTGGTAGTTTTGTGTACAAAGCTGTGAAATATTGCATCACTTAAATGTATATAATTCTAATTATCTATACTTGTTAATGTTTAAAGTGTATACGAAGAAATTCCAAAAAGCTAATCAAAGCAGCAGTTACTAATTGAAGAGAAAAAAAATAAAATTAAATCAAAGAAAAGATAATGAATGTGATTAAAACACTATAGATGCTCCCAGTTGAAGAGTTGGCAGTAATGAAAGGAGAATGCAAGAAACTGAAGAGGGGTAGGAGAAGCTTCTGTTTCATAATACTGTATGAGTTATACATTGTATAAAAATGCCTATTTCTTTTCATCTGAAACTTCAAACAGATTTGCAGCCAATGACAGAAAAGTAATCTGTGAGGTAAATGCTCTGGAATCTGGGAACTTCCTATATATTTGGGGGGGGGGGGTTTAACCCCCACTTACTGATAGAGCTGATCCAGGAAAAGGATGTAGAAAATTATTCATATTGTGTCTCATTACAGGGTGTTGTCCACTGCAAGAAAATATAAAATTACATGACTTGTATAGTCTTAAACTACTGTTTTAGCACAGCACACGTATTTTTAATACTACTGAACTCTGCCTGTAGTCACACAGCAGAGATCCCCCAAAATTTCCAAGGATCCAGCCTGTGATTTTTCTTACTGTAATCAAGAGGGCCCACTGCTGCAAAAGCCTTGTAACTAGCTGAGACCTTTGCAAGGAACCAGAAAAATAATTAAATCTTTTCAAGGGCAAGAATGTTGTGTGAGCAGAAAAACAGAATGTGAAAAGTAGGATAATCTATTGTTCAGACTTGTAAATAGTCTGTGCCTAAGATAAGAAACTACTTGTGCTTAATGAGAACTAGATACATGGCTCCAGGCTAAAGTAGAATGATCTGTCTTAGTTTAGAAGGTAAACAATTGTTGCTGTATAAACAGAAGTCCAATCCTGTCTCCACACAGGGCAGTCTTAAAGTTCAACCATATATCCAAGAGCATTGTTCAGCTGGCTCTTGAACACCAACAGTCTTGGGGCCATGACCACTCCCCTGGGGAGCTTGTTCTAGTGCTTGACCACCTTCTAAGTGAAGAAAGTTTCCGAGATTTCCTAGTTTCCCATCTGAATTTCCCCTGATGCAACTTTAAGCCGTTCCCTTGCGTCCTATCACCGGACACCAGAGAGAAGAGATCAGCACCTTCCTTTCTGCTTCCCTTCATGAAGAAGTTGTAGACAGCAATGAGGGAACCCCTCAGTCTCCTCTCCTCTGAGCTGAACAAACCTATGATCCTTAACCACTTCTCATAAGTCATGTCCTCTAGTCCTTTCATCATTTTTGTTGCTCTCCTTTGGACATATTTTAATATTTTATGTCTTTGTAATATTGGGGGGCCCTAAACTGCACACAGTATTCTAGGTGAGGCTGCACCAGAGCTCAGTATAGTGGGACATTCATGTCTTTCGACTAGTTAGCTATAGTGTGGTTAATGCACCCCAGGATACAGTTGGCCCTTTTGGGCATCAGCACGAATTTGTGACTGGTATTGAGCTTACCATCAACCACAATCACCAGAAACCTTTCTGCAGGCCTGCACCCCAGGTTCTTGTTCCCCAGTCTACACATACACCCAGGATTAAGACATTGCAGGTGCAGAATCCAGCTTTTGCCCTTGTTAGATTTCATATGGTTGGTGATTGTCGAGTACACAAATCCATCAAGATCTCTCTGTAAGGCCGCTCCACCCATGAGGGAATCAATGGCTCCTCTTAATTTAATATCATTGGCAAAATTCATTAGTGTGCACTCAACTCCAGTTGTCAAGGTAACTGCTGAACTTCTTTTTCACTCTGAGAATTCACTGGTTAAAAAATGCCCTAAGTCAGCTGAAAAAAAAAGGTCAGAAATTGTGCTAGCTTTATATTTACAGGCATATCACCATGTCCCATTTTTATTACTAAGTCAGCAATGGATTAAGGCATAAGTCTGCACATGCAGAAGAAGGATTCATTACAGTGTTTGCAGAAGCTGCAGTGGCATCCGAAGCATGACAGTTTAGAGAGTTCAGGTCCTTTGAGACCATAGCTTCAGGGAAGGGTGCTCTTTTCCTTTGATGTTCAGTAAATATCCGCAGGAGACTGGACAAGGATCAGTGGAGAATACACCTTCTATTTGCACTTGAAACAAAAGCCACAAAAAGGAGCATCAGTAAACTGCATTGTCAACTGTGTGTTAAGAAATTCCTTACCTAAACATCATTGTTTGCATCTGAATTTTCTGTAGGAAAATAAGCAAGATTTTGCAGAGAGGAAGAGATAAATATTGAACTGTATTACCTACTATTAAAAAGCTGAAGGGTTCTTTTCCCCATCGTTTATTTCCCTGTGCAGCCTGCACCAGACCAGAATATCCCATGTAGTTCCATTTCATTTGGATTCTGTTGTAAGATTAAAAGGTCAGTGGATTTTAAAAAATATTCTTTCAAGTTTTAGTAATTGCTAAGTTACTAATAGCTGTACCTAACCAGCTGAATATACATGTTCACAATGCACTGCTGATTCTGAAAGTATCAAAATATGTAAAGGGTGATTTACCTATGCAGATAGGATAAGGGGAAGGGCATCTCCTATAAAAACCTTAAAGGTTTCTCTAATATTTATGAGTAAAATAGAATGTTATCTACACATATAATTCTTCAAGATGTTTAATAATTATGAAAATAGCCTATGGTTACCTACAATGAGTATGCTTACACTCCTTAGGAAGCAAACAGTATTAATAATAATACAGAATTTTATGTTTAGGTGAATTCACTGTTCATGAAGTGCCAGCAGCAAGTACAATGTTAAGCACATTCTCCAGCTGTGACATTGATGGCTAATTTAAATATTTACGTATTTTTTACAAAGTTGGCGTCTGATATTCAAGCCTCCCCCAGTCACCCAAAATGACCTCGCAAAGTAAGTGCAATAGAATTTAACAAAACCAGAAATCGAAACCTGAGCCAACTTTGGCACCTTCCCAGCCCTGCATAAGGAACAGAACCATCACTATTTTCTTTTAGCAGGCAGAACCTGAATAATGTGATGATTAACAGCAGCATCATAAACCTCCTACACAGATCTAGTTAGCTTGTTGTGCTAAATCAAACCTAGGAATACAACTCAAAATTTCTCTTAGGCTTTTGTCATATCATACCTCTGGGTACTGATGTATCTTCTTGTAAAGACTAAGCAAATATAATGGGAAACTGTCTTGAAAGAAGGTAGTCCTCGTCTATTCTCCCTTCTCTTCTATATGAGCTATGAGTTCCTGGACTCTTGCTGCATCGGATCTAGGTTTGGTAGGGAAATTTTCTTTCTACTCAGTTTCTTTTCCAGTACACCAACTAGCTGAACCCCATCAGTCTACAGCTACATAAACACTATGTAGCCTCACAAACAGGATAGCTGAAAAGATGAAAAAATAGCAATGTGACCCAAACACTTCCTAATTAAACAGTTTCAGTAGTTTTTGTGGAGAAAGTATAATTACTTTTGACACGTGGGTGGTAGGGAAAGAGATTCCCATATCCCATTGATAAAATGTCTGTATTCATAGACATTTTATGCATACCTATCCTATATTCAACCCACACATGCAAGTTGAAAACTGCTGATGCATGTGGATGAAGCACTTTGTTCAAAAAGACAAGAAAATGGAGGGAAATACATGTCAAGACCAATGCTCTTTGTAGTCCTGTAGAGGATGCAGGACCTTTACAGGAAGAGAAATTCAATTTTGTCTGAAGAATAATCATCTGGCTGGAATAAATTGGCAGCTGATGAGTCAGCAACCCTAGGTAGCACATACATCAGACCTAACTAAATTCTGTGGCATCCGAGGTCTAAATGCTAAAGTAAAGATTATATAGAAAGAGCAGATATGAAAAAATATTTTATGATTAATTCTTTAGTTAGCCCCATACATTTTTTATGTGGTAGCCCCACCTTGCTTGTTGCCTAATTTTTCAGATCGTGCATATAAAGCTGTGAATGCACCAAATTATGACCTGAAATAAATGCTTGTATGCACGAAGATTTTGGAAAATGTATCTTTCTATGCAGACATGTGTACACATCAGAAATATAACATTAGTGGTGTATATACATATTCAAGTTACACAAATGAGACTACTACCTCCTAAACAGAAATAGACAATGTCCACTATTCTGTATAAATACTTTTGAATTTAAACTATGATCTTTTGCAATGTGCTATTCAAGTAGCATCATCTAATGATCACAATGAATATAATACAGACCTGTTTATGCTGTTACATGCAGGTCTGAAAATTATTTGTAATCAGTCTTTTGCTCTTGTAGTCTGTTAGGTTTGGGTGCATTATAGCTGTTATATGCCAAAGGAAATGGCATGAAGTAATCTATAACAGAACGGATTTCTTATTTAACTAAAAGCAAAGGTCTTCATCAGATCTTCATTAAGTTATAGTCTATGTTGTATAATCCTGAAGATTAGGTAGTGGGGCGAAAAAAAAAAGACAAAAAAAAGACAGACCCTACTGGAGCATAAGTAACTCAGCTGATATTTTGGGGAAAATTCACTCAGTTTTTCTGAGGACATTATAAAGTCTTCTGTGGAATACACAGAAAGATTGTGTGCTGTAATTTACCTGGATTCTACCTGAGTCTAATTCCATCCAGCAGCCTGAACAGAGTGTTACGTTGTGAAGGTGAAGCTCCGGAGTAATTTTCCAATTTCCAACAAAGGACTGGGAAAGGAAATTGAACAAAAAAAGTGTAGCTACTTCAGATTCCAGATCTTGTCTCTTCTGCTTACCACAAAGAGTACTACTCAGATCACTTCTTGGAAAACTGGGGTGGACTGCTACGCTAATATAGTGTGATTTCATGCCTAAGGTATGAGCATACTTGTATTTCTATCCCAATTTAAACAATACTACAGAAAGAGAGATCTAACATTACTTGATAAAAAAACAGTTTAATGGGTAATTACCATAACTACTACAATAGAGCAAGTTTTTTCTAGTCTGTATTTTCCCACTTCATTTTTCAGCCATAGGGTCCTGTAACTCTTTTATGAATTAAAAGATTCTTTCTCTTATGTATGTGAGGACTATGATCCATAAAACTATTACCTTTATTTTCTTTATATAGAATTGGAAGATATCTTTCTGTAAATATTTCCTAGATCTTTAATCATTCTCATTTCTTTTTTTCTTATCCAGCTCCCATATTTTAACATTCTTCTTTTGCTGTGACACCATGACTGTGTTCAGCATTTGCTGCAGTGCTAGTTTCAGAGTTAAGGGACTCAGCCTGCTGCCATTTGAGATCTACATGTTTATAGATCAGAGTATTACTTTATTCCTTTGAGCTAATCATTGCTAATGTTGTAGTATTTCTGATGAAATAAATTGGCCTATAATGAAAACAGCATCAATTTAAGCAACTCGTGTACTATATTAAATAGACAAATTACATTTGTAATAAATAGTTAAATAATGTTTGGCATTTCACAGAACTCAATTTATTTGGTTCTATGTCAACAATTAAAAGGTTGAGATTTTTTAGATTCTTCTTTAGTAAAGACGCAGATAAAGAAAATTTTACTATATCAAAATGCAAACAATTAAGTAAAAATTTCTTTTGAAGACTTCTTATTAATTTTCAATCTAAACAAGGTTTTGACAGCCTTTTTAATGATATTAAGGGTAGCTATAAATAAGCTTTCTAAAAAATGAGAAAGTCACTTTAAAATAAGCTGAATGTTATTGTCATGATCATTGTTAAACTGTGATCCTCTTTTACAATAAAATACACATGCATATGACAGAAGAAACCAGTGAACCTTAAATTAAACACGCAAAGTGATTCAAACTTTACCTACAACTTTTTTGTGGAAACAAAGGTCTACTGAGACCTGAGACATTTGTACAAATGTTGTGCTTTTCAAGATCTTCTTTTTGTCCATATGCTTGCCTAAAACAATACTTTAAGAAATTAATTTTTTTACTATGTGAGCTAGGTTTTTCATATTAGGGTGCAAAAAGTGTGAGACTAAGAAAACTGAGAGGAATAAGGAGACAGAGCAGAAAAACCTGCAAAGAATGGGATGATAGCAGTAGCCAAGGCTCCCTGCATGTGTGGAGTTGGGCAAAGGCAATGTAGTATGCACTGGTTTTTGAGTCCTTGTCTTTTTTCTCACTCTGACTGGGGTAGCCTAGAGGCAGGTGGCTTGGCAATTGTGAAACAAGACTTGTTTCTGTCAGCTTAGTCAACTTAGTTGATATTGCCTGGAACTGATGTCAATCTGTGCTTTTTCCAGGCAGTACAAACCCACTGCGAAGTCTCCCTTTTTAACAGCCCAGACAGTGTAATGTGAGAAATTCTATCGTGAAGCTTTTCACTCATTTGCCTATTTTTAGTCAGTTTATATTTGACTCTAGGTTTTTATTTATTATTATTATTATTGGTGCTCATGGCACCTTTTCAGAACACCATCAGTGGGGTTTTTTTGTTCAATCTAATGCAGTTAGTCTGTCTTTATTTTTTTTTATCTCAATGATCAGCTTGATATAACTGTGCCATACAGACTTCTTCTAGGTCACAGTGAAGTTTATGATAGTTTACCACTACCCATAAGGCATTCTCAGAGTCATTGTTTTCTGTCAGCTATGTATGGTCAGCCTTCTTCTTTTAAATAGGTTTGACTTTATATATGGTCATTAACTCAGAATGTTTTGCCTTGTTGATTTATTCTCTTCTTTATTTACTCTTTCCCCAGTTTTTGTGTCATCCACAAAGTGCATCAGTAACTTCTTTTCTGATTATTGCCAACTGGAGTAAACAATGCTGTGCTAAGGATCATGTTCAACAATTCTGCTTTCTCCATCCCACACCTCTTGTTGGAATGGTCAGATGATTTGAGGAGAAAAAGCCGTCTCTGTCTCCCTCATGCTTTGGTCACTTTCATCTTCAAGGATTGGACATTGTAATATGAAACAAACAATTAAAACAAGCATGCACTTCATACAGTGTGCTTCATTTGTATTCGACTTCTTCAGTTCTTGACTGAGACTTGTACCAGTTATTCCATTTTTTGCCTAACATGAATGTTGAGCTGACAGAATTGCAAAAATCTTGTCCACTTCAAAATCACAGAACCACAGAGGTTGGCAGGGACTTCTGGAGGTCATCTGGTCAAGCCATGTTCACGCAGGGCCACCTAGAAGCATTTGACCAGGACCATGTCCAGAAGTCTTTGGAGTATTTCCAAGGGTGGAGACTCCACAACCTCTCTGGACAACCTGTAATGGTGTTCAGTCACTCCCACAATAAAAAAGTGTTTACCCATACTCAGATGGAACCTCCTGTGTTTCAGTTTGTGTCCATTTACTCTGGTGCTGTCACTGGGCACCACTGCCAAGAGCCTGACACCATCTTCTTCATTCCTTCCCAGCAAGTATTTATACATATGTTAAGATCTTTTCTGAGACTTCTCTTCTCCAGCATCAGCAGTCCCAGCTCTCTCAACCTCTCCTCATATGAGAGACACTCCAGCTCCTTAACCATCTCTGTGGTCCTTCGCTGGACTCTCTGCAGTAGCTCCATGCCTCTCTTGTACCAGGGAGCCCAGAACTGGACCCAGTAGTCCAGGCATGCCTCACCAGTGCTGAATAAAGGGGAAGGATCACCTCCTTCCACCTGCTGGCAATGTTTTCCCAAAGGCAGCCCAGGATATCGTTAGCCTTCTTTATGGCAAGGGTGTGTTCAACTTGGTGTCCACCAGGACTCCCAGGTCATTTTCTGCAAAGCTGCTTTTCAGCTGGGTGGCCCCCAGCATATATTGGTGCATGCTTTTTTTTCTCCCCAGGTGCAGGACTTCATAGTTTTCTTTCTTGACCTGCATTATGTTCCTGTCAGACCGATTCTCTAGTCTGTCTCTGTCTTTCAAAACATGGGCACAATGTTTGCTCAATTTTAGTCTTTTGGATCTTTACCAGTGTTCCAGGTGCTATTGAAAATCAACATCAATACTGCAAAGAAATGCTCATCCAGCATTTTCAAACTGTTGCATTAATTTACCAAGTGCATATGATTGAAAAAATTTTCTCATGCATCTTTCACTCCAAGAATTAGAAAGCTAACTTAAACTATCCTCATTTGGGGACTGATTTATTTTACTTCTGTGTTAAAAGCAATAGCCCTTTGTCATTCTGTTTAAATCCCAGAGACAGTAAGTAGTCTGGGCAACTCTGGAAGGACCTACACACAACCATTAATTAGTAGGAGAGAGATCTGCCAGAACGGTGTGCAAGTGTGTGATTCCTGAAAGATTTTTCTAACAACTAAAAGCACCAATCTCAGAACAGGATCAACTCTTCTTGCAACAATCCACACATTTTGTAGCTGCTAGATGATGAATAGTCTCAATGTTTTGCTCATTCATAGCAAGCATTTTTTCTTGGTAAGGAATTTTTAAAAATCTGAATGTTTGTGGTTTGATTCTGCGATAAAGTCACACTAATATAGTGCTGTCAACAAGATTTGCATGGCCTAGCTAAAAAGGTTCATATTGAAAGAACCCTCTGAAAGAAGCAATGTGGGCAGCCTCACACCATTATCCTTACTGTCACTGTTTCACTGAGCTCAGTGTATTGAGAACAAAAAATCATTCCCACCTTTAGCTTATTCCGATTAACTAATTAGATCAGAATCGGAATTTATGGCAGATTAGTACCCTGAAGGTATTAAAATATCACAAAATACCACACATATTTTCTCAGATACTACGATGCTGCATCTTCTGTACAAAACAGATAAAATACAGAAATTCTATAAAGAGGGTATTTAAGCTGTTAAATTATAGCTCATACATCTTGTGTAGACAGATTATTTTCAATGATATTAAAGTAAATTGGCTTCATCACTGCCTAGCTACTGATTGATCAGTTCATCAAGTGGCTTAGTGAAATCCACAATCTTAGGATTTCATTATTGGTGTTAATACTTAGATGCGCTAATCATATCCAAGAAAATGGAATAAAATCCATGATGTGCCATGAGAAAGTCATTCATATTACTCGTAGGACAGTGCTGGGAGGCTGAATGATTATGCTTAGCTAAATGTTTTAGTACCATAAATATTTATACCCTTTTTACGGAATTTACAGTTAATGCAAAATGGACGTTTGTAACAGTAGATTCTAATCTTAAGTGTATCCTGGACAATCAGAAGTACTGCAAAAATTATCACATAAAGAGACAAATAAAGCAAAAGATCTTATGTCTTATGCTGATGGAAAAAATATTGGAATTTTAAGAATACAAAGGGGAATATAAGCAACTAACTGATCACAAGAATGTCACTGTATAATGTGCAAAAGAATTGTACTTTCACTGGACTTTTGCTAGTCAGCTGCTGGGTCTTCAGAGCACATCCTTCATTTCCTTTTGTCTTTGGCTCAGTGATATCTGAAACACGGTGGTCCAAGCATGACAAAAATGACATCCTCAATGGGAAATCTGAGCATCATTCTCAGATGAAGTCACTGTATGGAGGACATTACCAGTTCTTTGAGTAGGATTTGACAGTAATGATTCCTCTGATCTACCTGTTTAATCATTAGTCTTCAAAGTCTTGCGCACTGTTGTTCTCAATTCTTTTCTCTGGTCTACTGCATTTTCAATATTTTAACAAAAACCATCAATTTCAGTGCTTTCTCCCAGAATGGCCAATAGTCTAGCACCTTCCAGGGTACTTAAAGAGTCAATTTAAACTGTATCAAGCTGCATGTGGAGCTAGATCTCAGTATCCCATAAACTTGGATTGGTCAAGATTTTGCTAGTGCAAACTGCTTGTTGTGGTTTGGCCCCAATTGGCAACAAAGAACCACGCAGTTGCTCTCTCACTCCTTCCCCCTCTCCAGTGGGATGGGGAGGAAAAGGAAAAACTCGTGGGTTGAGATGCGAACAGTTTAACAGAATGGCAAAGGGAGAAGAAAATAACAAAAAATAATGCTGATAAAAAGCTTATACAACATGAAATGTTCTCACCACTCGATGCTCAGATGGCTCCTGAGTAGCAAAATCCCCTCCTTCAGCCAGCAACCCACTTAAATACTGAGCATGACATCACATGGTATAGAACATCCCATTAGATTGGCTGTTTGTGTCAGCCCAGCCAGCTTCTTGTGAAAGTTAACTCTGTCCCAGCTGAGCCCAGGACATCACTGCATTAAGATGGATCAGCTTTGGGACTTTAAATCTCTGTCACGCTTAAACCCGTATTTTGTTTTGGCTTAGATTCTGGATCTGTTTCTAAGAGCCTGCTTTGCTTATGAAATAGCAATAGCCTAATAGCTATGGCCCTTTTATTGATGATGATATTAAAATATTCATTTCTAAAAATAACCTTTTCCACCATGTCATACCAGTCATTTACTCAGCACTGCTGCGAAACAGAAAATCTAGGTTAGCAGAGTTATGTTGTTGCAGCTTTCAGCTGCATCTTTATGTGTTTAAAGAACAAAATAAACATACTATAAATAATGTGCTTCTCAACTTTAACTTTCTTTTTTGCCTTGGACATCTAAGCAGAGGATAATATCTCTGAATTTAATACAAGTTTAGATTTACACTCTCAATTTTTAACAAGTATTCCATGATTAAAGTTTGACTTCAAACTCTTTTCTACCTAAATGTCAATAACCTGATATTAAAAATTCAAAACATTGCAATGTGGTGTAGCTTATCTAACAAGAAATCTGAAATTGTATTTATTCCATAATTGGAAAAGAAGTAAGATATTACTTAGTCTCACCACCAAAACTTCTAGCAATTGTAGTTCTATGTCACTTTCTCCATGATTCAGATGTGCAAGCCTCAAACTTTTTCCAGTATCTATACAAAAATGTATTGGTTGGTATTTTTTTGAAATCAAGTGCCCAGTGAGCACAAACAAGTATCCTCAGCTGAAAATGAGTGCATTTTTTTTTTTTAACTTATTGATCTGGTTACGCATAAAGATATTGAGCGCTGCTGAGGTATTAGAATGAGCTTCAGGGCAACTCCAAATCCTTGCTGTGAATCATAAAAGATATGAGCTTTGCCATATATTTTTTTTATTATGTGAATTGAAGCAGTGTCATCACTTTCAAGTCAAGTCACAAAACTGAATTACTGTCCCCTCCCCCTGCCCTTATTTAAAATACAGCAGTAAGATACTCTGGTGTGATAGGTTACAGCCCTTCAAAAGCTACCATTTATAACTCCCATTAGCATTCTCTAAGCCATTCCTTCTGCCCTTCCAGCAGCCATCCTTCTAAAAGCACTCTTTGGCAAATACTGTATAAATCTTGAAAGAAGCAAGCCATAATTAGCTTGGTCAAACAGGAACAACCACAGGAAAAATAGAATTGTGATTATCTTCAAATACTTTGATCTAGGGTATTTTTAGTTACAGGTCTGACAAATTATTACATAGAAAAGACTGTGACATAATGAACAATGTGTTGATCTTTTGGTCCTCAATTATAGAAAGAGTGAACTACTAGGAGATAATGAATAAATCTTTTTATTATTAAGATTAAATGTAAAATTTTGCAGCTTTTCTATTGAATTTTGCATTTTGCGCATTTTATTTTGTGAGAAAGCATCCATTCTGAGTACATGACTCCACACCTACACACACCTTCTCCTTCACAGTTCTTTTACCACACAGCCAAACGTATTAGCTAATCAGTCAGAGAAGCATGCTAACAAGGTAATATTTCTCTTCCCTGTTACACAGTTAAACAACAATAGATATACATCCTTGACTGGAGAAACACAGAACTTCAATAACACGGGGAGTCTGAGGGTAAATTCTGTTTCTAACATCTAGCCTTTCTCAGTCAAAGAAACACTAGGAATAAAAGCAAAACACTTTAACTAGTGCAATTCCTGCCAGTGCAAAGTCAACATTTTCTCACATGAATTGTTTTGTACAGAGACATGTTTAATGACCCACAGTTACTCTGAGATATGATTATCCGGCTAAGATCTGTTTGGCCTTTAGGAAAGCCAACCAACAGAAAGAAAGTGATGAAACCTTTTGAATTACCATAAGACTACTGATGGATGGTCTTAATATCTTATGTTGCTGGGTATGTTCCATGCATCACCAGTAGAGAGGTTGATATCTATAGAAAGAAAATTTTGTATAGGTTGTGGATTTAATATCCAAACCAGAGCTAGCTTCTGAGAATGGAAATCTGTGCAACTTATAATTTTTACCATCCTTAGATATATTTCCTCTAATTTTAAAAGACTGCTAGCAGACTGGATGAACAACACCATTCAGGTCCAACTGAAGTTGACATTCAGTGCCCCTGGTTTGGGACTGGTGTTCGTGTTCTTTGTTTCCTCTCTTTTTTTCTGAGTTTGTCTTAAGCTGTTGGGTGAGGTGGTATGCAATAACATGTATGTATTCTGTTGTTCGGATTTTTTCACTAGAGAATGGGTGAAGATGAGTTATCTTGAAAAACTATAGATACTGCCTGCTTAGGCTCCATTGTAAAAGCAATAGGCCAGGCTCACAGTCAAGGGAAACATTGTAATTCCCTTAGATTTCAATGATACACCTATTTACATTGTTCTAGATTCTCTGACTTATTGTCTATTTTTCATTGTATTTTTCTCATCCATTTGCAACACTTTAAAGGTTAGGACAAATGCACAAAAATAATGAACATAAGAAAGGACTAATCAAATCTTTTAAAACATTAAGAAGCACTCATGTCTTGGGCCATTTCTTGTTTTAGACAAGCCCCTTTACTCATCCATGTGGTAAATTGAAACATTAAGCTGAATTTAAATGCACATAGCCTCTGAGGATGATTCAATCTACTTTAGTAAATAACATACACATGATGCATAGTATGCACAACAATTTGTCACGCTCTTAAATCAAAATTCTTAGCCTCCTAATTAAGTATGTTTCTTACATGTGATAGTTTCCTCTTTTGCTGCTTTTATATCCAAGTAAGCTCAATTTATTTTTAATGAAAAATAAGATTACTTCTGAACTTGAAATGCAAACATGAAATAAAGTAATTTAAACACAATCTACAGGTAGAAGAAGAAAGTTCAAAATTATATCTGCACAAAGTCTTTGGGATCAAAATGACAGTCTAGAAGCACAAGAGGAGTTTAGGCTCACTTTCTGATGCTATTAAACTATAAACAGAATAAATAAATCCATATTTGTCTTCTGAAACATATGACTGGCATAAAAGTGAATTATTTTTAAATTTAGGCCACTAAGGTAAAACACCTGACTTTCTATTGAAAGTACAGTTATGGTTTACTTTGTTTCACTCTGAAAAGGAGAAACGTATCACAGTCATTCACTGTCCAGAACAACTGTTGACTAACAGTCAACAAGCATGGGAGTCAAAGTCGTTCCTGTAGGCCCCAGGTTTTGGTCACATTGATTTATATGTCTTCGCTTATGAAGAATTTTTTTATACTGCACTGAAGTAAAATGGAGAAGAGATAGAAAGGAGCTTTCTGCTTTATGAAATTGACATTGTGTTTCTGCTTGAAATGGCAGGCTTGCGAACTGCTAAACAGCGAGAAGCAATTGAACATAACACATACAAAATTGTTCCTCGCTGGTTCACAGGTTTCTGGAGGAACCTAAGATTTAATTTTTTTTTAAATATCTTTCTTTGTTGCTGGATGATGGTGACATGAGATAAAATTATTAACAACATGATAATGCCACCAATCCTTTTCAACATGCCCTGCTGGCATGGACGAATAGCCCATAGGGTTACACACAGTCTTTGAAGTTCAGAAACAAGATTCTGATGTTGGTTCCACTTCTACCCTGATCTATGAACTTGGGCAAGTTCTTCTGCCCTGCGGCTTGGCATACTTGGCTGAAGAATGTTTTAAAATAATGTTTATAACACAGCATTGGAAAGAAAAAACTACCTTGTTATAGAAGCTGTAGACAGAATGTATTATGTCTTCGCAAAAGAATTTGCTTTGAAATTACAATCTACTGTTGAGATAGAAATTTTTACATTGGATTTAATGCAGTGTTGAAATTCCTTGCATAATGCCACTGTTTCTTTTTGTGTATGTATATGTTATATTCTTGATTTTCCTAAACTAATATTTCCATGTAAGTCAGTTCTGCATTTAAAAGTAGGAAAAGACCAGTCGTCCTTCACATAGATGTTTCTCCTATGCATGAGAATAAGACCTTTGTCCAAGGTAGAATATGGGAAAACTTTATCTTTCACCTGTCTCACCAAAAACATTTCTTCAACAGCCCATGGAGGTCTGTGATTTCTTGAAAATCAAAGAAATGGTAGATATATCACTGTTCTTTCCTCTATGTCATGACAAAAGACACACTAAAGTTATCTGTGTCGTGGCATATATGAATTATTTCTATATATGCATCTATGTAATGAGAAAAAGAGTTTATTTTCCCCACTAGATTTATATTTCTTTTCTTTTTCTTTTAAGTTTTCATCTTTTTTCTTAAAGGAAGAGTCAAAATAGATGTGCTTATTCAAAGTGAAATTATTTCAAACCAACTGAAATAAAATAAAACAGTAACACAGTTCCTATTACATCACAAAATTTTAAACTGTATTTTTATGTTACATTGCCTAATTTACAAATTGCCACAGGGAAACAGATGTAAGTTTTTGTGAATACTTAGTTTCATCATATATATTAGAGACAAATCAACTATCTTTTGTGGCTCTGTGCCGAAAAACATGTAGAAACCAAAGAACTTTTTGTAAACAAGTACATTATGTCAGAGAAATGCACTGCCTCTATTACTGTCTTCATGAGAGACTTTGGAACATCCTGAAAGATGATATATTTTAGCATCCTACTCAAGTAAAAAAAGTTATCAGATTGTTATTATGTTTTAGTTGTGTGGACACACTGTCCTGGTTTTGGCTGGGATAGAGCTAATTTTCCTCCCAGCAGCTGCCGTGTTTCAGATTTAGTACAAAAAGAACGTTGATAACACCGATGGTTTTAGTTGTTACAAAGAAATCAAGGACTGTTTCCAGTTTCTTGTATTCCATTAATGAGCAGATGTGCAGGAGCTGGGAGGGAGCACAGCCAGGCAGCTAGCCCAAACTGACCAATGGAAATAGGCCATACCATAGATGTCTTGCTCAGTTTATGAATGAGGGCTGACCAGTGGGCAGGAATCTTTTTTGTCCTTTCTCTTTGCTGTGAGTTTGAATTGTCTCTTGTCTGAGAGTCGGAACTTTGCTGGGAGTTCAGGTTTTTTTGGGTTTTTCATGAAATTTGTGAAATTTTCTAGTATCAGATGATCCACAGAGGTCCCTTCCAACCCCTACCATCCTGTGATTCTGTGATCAGTATTAGTATTTCCTTTGCTGTCTTATTAAACTGTCTGGATCTCAACACACAAGTTTTACCTTTCGTCTATTTTTTCTCCCCATTCTGCTCAGGGAGAAGGGGAGGCGTGAGTGAGTGGCTGTCTAGTGCTTAGTTGCCAGCTGCCAGGTTAACCATGACTCACATTTAGGCATTTTAGACACTCTAGCCATAGATCTCATTATCTACTGTACTTTCAAGGAGGGGTTTTGTTTTCTTACACTCTTTTGAGATTTCATAATTTTGAATGTGCATGTCATCTCCTTCAAGTTTGACCTCATAAAAATAATTTGTAGTGTCTTGAGTCTTCCTTTTCCTTGATTTGAAAGACTACTTCTAATAGGAATAGTGGTTTTCACACAGTTCCTAATCCTTTACATTCCTGAAGTTTGAGTGCCATTAATTAGCAATTGAACTCTTCTATTATGTAGCAATTATGGTTATAGCAAAGGTGTATTTTTTGCACATTTTGCTCTTCACAAAAAACTGAAATGTACAATGATGACCTCATAGATTTCTATTCCTATTACATTCTGGACAAAAGTGTATGATAATCATCAGTAAATAAAATGATAGTGCATATTCATACTAAATATTGAAGATTTACAATAACATTATAAATTCATTTCAGTAAAGCCACAGTACATAAATTTTTTAGCCATGCAGTTCTTGACAACAGAATGTAAGGGCTGTATTTACAGACTGTAGTAAAAATTTGGCCAGACAAAACTGCTGAGTATTAGAGAAGTTTATTACAGGTATAATGGGAATAGAAACATCATTTCAACGACCCAATAATTTTAAAATTTGTAGAGCTGGAAGTAATGTCATTTTAGCAAGCCCGCATAAGACTGAAGATGAGTAAATAATTTACTCAGTTAAATTAGCTTCTTCTGTTAGCTGGGTGTATGTAAGCAGGATCATAATTATTCTGTATTTATCTATCATTCAGATTCACTCCAAACTGCAAGTTTTGTGTTGGTTTTTCAAACAGCTCTGTGAAATCCTTGCAAACACACAAGTCTACTTTGTCAAGGGATAAATGACTATGACGTACAAGTCACTACGTGCTTGTGACTCATTCACAAATAAAAAAAGATGGTATTTTTGGATGTTTTTGCACGTGCTAGACTTCCAAGATCTATTAATTAGGGAAGAAATTACAATCTATAAATATCCAAACTAGCAAGATAACATTAAAATGCATTTACATTATGAAGAAAGATTAATAAATTCCTGTCTTCAGATTAGAGATTTTTATTCACTTTTCACTTTTTTTTTTATTTTCGTGTTTCGTATATTTTATGAACTCGTTTGCAATATCTACATATAGTGGACAAAAATTTTACTTGCTAAATATAAAACAGCCAAGAGCTAGGCAATGTTTACAAGTGTAAAGCAGATACTCTTTACTTTTTCCTAGTGATTTTTTTCTATATTTTTTCTCATTGCTTCATCAGTCACTGAGATGGTGACTGTCTTTCAAAGCACTTGAGCTAACTTTACAATTTCTGTGACTGTGTTATCTAATTGTCCCATTAAACCTGCTTTCATTTGTTTTTTCCAAATCAATAGTATCTACAGATAGTGAGGGCTTTCTACTCTTTTAACCAGATTTTTCTTCCTTCTTGTAAAGACACAGTTGTCCTTATAGATACAGAAAAACTGTGCCAGTAATTTAGGTTACTGATGATGGAGGAAGCAATGGTTTGTCTCTCTCCCTTTAAGAGTGATTGTTTGAAGTAAGTAGTTATAGTTACAACTACTAGTTTCAAACCTGTTGATATGCCTAATTTCTCTTCAGCTCTTACGGTGGGTTAAAACACCCACTCAGATGCTAGCTGACCCACCTCTCAGCGAGGCACCCCATGCAGTTCCATACAGTGATTCACTAAAAATAGGCACTGGAACTAGGTATAACACTGGCCTTTATTGCGTGACAGAAATTTAAATAAATTCTCTATATTCCCGTTCTTTGTGTTGTTCCTACGTAGTACCAAGAGAAACATTATTTCCATTAATTATGGAAAAATAGAATAGACAAAGTTACTGTATCTTTCTGGTTGACTGGACTCTTACATAAAATTAGAACAGGTCATTTCATGTACCTAAACTTCCTGAAAGTAACTGATACAAAAGAGAAATCAAGATGTATTTGTCACATACAAAAAACAGACCTAGTATTTACTCTCTTTAAAGTATGGAAGGAGTTTCATGTAGAGGTGAATTCAGCCGTGCAACATTAACAATATTTCAATTATATTTGCGCCAAGGGTGAAAGAATATGATTTGCCATGTAGCAAAACAATCCCTTCATTCAGGCATATTGAGGAATAATTTTGTGTCAACATATATTTAACAGCAGAGAAGAAAATATTAATGTTTGCTCTTCTCCCATGCTGCCAAAAGTTTTGCATTTATTTCTTGGAATAATAAAAAATGAACACATACACAACATGTTTTCCTAAGACTCAAGACTTAGCTGAAGAGAAAGATCATGAGGAAAAAAACGTTGCTGGATGGTGTGCCTTCCATTTACAAGTATGTGTTTAGACAGGCATATTTCAACACTTAAAAAACGATGGCAATGAAATAATGCGTGAAAGGATTTTGTAATAAGAATCATTTGCATGAATCTGAAGAGCTGATTCATTCACTGCAGTCATAACTCTGAACCTACCTACCCTGTAAAGTCTCAGGCAGGTTTTGAAATTTGTGGCTCTGGGCTAAATGTTGGAGGCTTTGTAATTTATCTCTGTTCTTACTCTGCCACAGTATGAAAAGGATTGTGAACGGTATGTAACTAGGGCACTAAATAGAAAGTAAATGGCTTGTTATACAAATGAAAAAAACACAATCCAACACTCAGTGTCAGTGACAGCAATGGCTAATTTATTTCAGCCCACACAGGTTCTGGATACTGCAAAGACTCAACGATATTTTTCAAAGTCAGTGAAAACTGCTATCCTTAAACAAGAATCTGAAAAAAAGGTCATACAGTTAAAATGCATACCAGGGCATAACAATGCTAGAGTAAATAAACATACAGTTGAAAACTGTCCCCTTCAAACAAAGCAGTACCACGTCTGTACTGAGAGAAAGCATTTTGTGAAACCTGTGTCTGTCTCTGCGCAAGCTGCAGTGAAACATTGCATACACACAAGGAACAGAAGATACATTCATAAAACCAAGAATATAAGTTCCTTTTTTCTTGAGGATATTGCTATCCATTTCCTGACAATGAAAGGCAGCAGCAAAGAAGGGTGGCCCACTGACCCAAGAGACCAAAACAGTGTCAGCAAATGTTCGTTGTTCCTTGAGTAAAAGAGTTCAGATGCAGTAAAGTGGCTTAAACATTTTCCCAAACCTAGGCTTTTGGTACATGTTTGACCAGGATTAGGGCAAAAGGAACAGGAGAAGGGACCTTCCACTTTTTAAATCTTAAAAACATTCTGATGAGTCACTTGCGTAATGTTTCTTCATAGAAATCCTGAAATTTGTCATTCCTATTTCTTATTATTTATGAAGAATTTTTTCTTGCTTTCCTTTGTATCATTTGGGAATACATTCTACTTAAGAAACTAAACTCTGTGAATGTATAGTATATATTGTTCTTGAAGGAGGTATTATTTTTTTCTTTGATCTTAGGTTGCATGTGTCCTATTTAACAGTCAGGAAAGGGTGAGCAAACTAGAGCTGCTAAAAAGATGAAAGGAGATAATCTTTGAAGATTGTGGATGTCTTATTAACTATTATTAATACCAAAGCCACTAAAAAGAGCTTCTTCATTTCTTTCCAGGTCTCAATATAAAACCACATACATGTTCTGGATTTTTTTTCAGTTCAGGTTTAATTTAATAAAACATGTTCCTGGCTAGTGTATTATACAATTACCACCAACTCTCAAGTGTCAGATGCCTAACAGCTCCTGCTGTAACAGAACAAGTTCTTCCCTTGGAAAAAAGGGGTATTGTTTGTGTTTAAGTAGCTTTTCTTTGATGAAGTAGTGCATGACCAGAATCATGTTAATGTTTAACCTAAGCTTAGAGACAGAATATCTTGGCCATCTACACTATCCGTTTAATCAAAGAAAAATCCTTCTTCTTGAAGGAACAAAAGAGAGCTGGCAAAAGAAAGTAGCCTGAAGTTGTCCTTAGGTGACGTGTGACCATATATGCACAAAAATAGTTAGGGTACTTCAGACAGGAGGACCACCAAAGACCACCAAAGACCCCTGAAAAGGAGGAAGACATGCACAGAGGGGTCTGAAAAGGAGACAAGAAGAATGATGTCATATAGTTGCACACTGCATGTAGATTAGAATGAATATGTATAAGATAGATAGGATGGGGCCAAACTCTTTTCAGTGGTGCCCAGAGGCAAGACAAGGGGCAACGGGCACAAACTGAGGCACAGGAAGTTCCGTCTGAACATGAGGAAGAACTTCTTCCCTTTGAGGGTTACGGAGCACTGGAACAGGCTGCCCAGGGAGGTTGTGGAGTCTCCTTCTCTGGAGATATTCAAGACCCGCCTGGACAAGGTCCTGTGCAGCCTGCTGCAGGAGACCCTGCTTTGTCAGGGGAGTTGGACTAGATGACCCACAGAGGTCCCTTCCAACCCCTACCATTCTGTGATTCTGTGTTTCTGTGATTTCAAAACTGTCTAGAAATTTACAACTTATCGGAATGTAACATTTGTATGGTGGACTAATGGTTTATTTATACTAAGATCACTGAAGAGCTCTTGTAGACATAAATTGGGGAACTGACTGCAATATTAACAGATTATGAAGGTGGAAGTGAATTATTAAAAATGGAAGACATATACCAGAGCAAGTGACTTATAAAGAGGTGTACATGCAATGTTAGTATTACAAAATAAGAACAGATGCAGACTTCTGAAGTTGCAAATAATTCTTTCCATAATTTCATGTTTCACTGCAGAGAACAGTAAAGTATTTTCCCAGGTGACCCAGAAGACTTGATTTGTTTCAAAGTCCTTGTGAATTCATACTTCATAGATCAATGAAATTGCATTACTTGAATTATTCAAATATATACAAGCAATGCCAGGCTTTCTTTCTTTGACTTTACATATTAACATGTATCTCTTCGACACAGCTACTCATCAACTTATACTAGCAAAGAGAAGAGTTTTGCTGATTACACCGTAAACTCACTGAGTCAGGCACTGTTTGTTTATTGTACGTGGTAGAGCACACAGGCCTGTGGTTTGTTCTCTCTAGTGCTACCCCAACATAAATACAAAACAGCAATACAAAGGTGACATTCAGATCATACGTCATCATAGAAATGATATATACATCTTTTCCAAAACCTGATGTTCTGCAGGCAGTAGAGGTTTTTCAAAAGTGGATTTGTAGGAAGATGGGCACATATAGAAACAAAGTTAGGAGATCCTGAAGTTTTGATTACACAGAAAGAACTAAGACCAAGTTTTCATAAAGAAGTCTGTTTATTTGCCAGAAGTCTGAAAGCTGTCAATGTGATTAAACGTGATAATCAGAGAGGGGTACAGATAGTAAAAGCTCATGTCCTTTTCCCACAGAGTTATATGAGTGGTGATTCGAAAGGACTCAGGTCATTTTATCAAGATGGTAAGTATCCACATAGCACTATGACTTCTGCAATCATGTAATAACACAAAAATCTGAGTTAGCTTATAGTTGTACATAGAATCATACAATATCTAGAGTTGGAAGGGACCCATAAGGGCCCTCAGCACGAGAAGGACCTGGACCTGCTGGATTGGGGCCAGAGGAGGGCCACAAAAATGATCAGAGAGCTGGAGCACCTCTCCTATGAGGAAAGGCTGGGAGAGTTAGGGCTGTTCAGCCTGGAGAAGAGAAGGCTATGGGAAGATGTTATTGTGGCCTTTCAGTACCTGAAGGGGGCCTATAGGAAAGCAGGGGACAATCTTTTTAGCAAGGCTGGTTCTGACAGGACAAGGCGTGATGGTTTTAAACTAAGCAAGGGTAGATTTAGACCGGATATAACGGATTGCCCAGAAAGGCAGTGGAGGCCCCATCCATGGAACCATTCAAGGCCAGGTTGGGTGGGGCAGCAACCTGGTCTAGTTGAAGATGTTCCTGCTTACTGCAGGGGGGTTGGACTAGATGACCTCGAAAGGTCCCTTCCAACTCAAAACATTGTATGATTCTATGATGATCATCTAATCCAACTCAATGTATTTGTATGCATTTCATTATATGTGTTTGAGTGGTTTCTATTGGTATTTATTTATACTTATCAGATGACTTAAGGAACACTGAAGACAGTAGAAAGACTTGCACTGATTCACTGTTTAGAAAGAGCTGATGTAGATTAAAGCAAGAAATCAATTCCATTTTTTACTATCTCAAAGTTTTGGCTTCTACTAATTGAAAACTAACGTAAACTGTGGCTACTTGCCACCTGTTGCGTCCTCTCTTAGACTGAACGGAAAGTGCGTGTATGCCAAGATGTTTTCTCCAGCACTGATGCCTTGACCATCCTCATCAGGGACCCATCCTAGAGACTTGTGAAGCACCTTTCTGGTCACTCAACCAGATTCCCTTCCTTCAAAAAACAAAACACTAAAGAGGGTGTGTCCAAGATATTGCCTCTAATAGATTTGGAGCACAGCCAGGATGCATGTGCATGACTATCTGTTTAAGTGTAGTCTACGTGTGCCTCTAGTCACCAGTGTGAGTAACAGTTGCTTGCTCAGCACTGTTACAAAAGGAGGCAACTGTATAACCTATCTCACTTTTGCTTGCCAGCATCCCCCTACTGCAAGGGTTCAGCTGGAACTTCGCAAAGTCCGACATCACTGCAGGCCTGTTGCTTTCCCTGTGTATTGCAGATGCCACTGTGAGGTGAGAAGCTCACAGGATTTTCCACAAGCTAGCTTCTACCACTAGTGGATTAAAAATGCTGAAACACATCTTAATCTCATTGTTCCAAATCCATTATTTATTCTTTAAAAGACTGAAAGGTTTTACCATGAATAAATGTTTTCAACTGAGAGAGCGAAGTAAAATACTCTCTTTATAAACTAAAAATTTTCACTTAGTAAACTAAGACCCCTATAGTCTGTAAAAAATGGGAAAACTCCACTTCATAATGGTAAGGGCAATTTGAGTTTAGAGTCACAGTCTGTATTCTGTTAGTCATGTTACTTTAACTGTACATTTTGATAACATTTAGTAAGTTAACAGTGCACTTTATATACATGAATCTTCAAAGAGAAATGCCTTAATGGCTTCCAAGTAATTTACAATGTTGTAACAGAACACTCTGGCAAAGATTTTCATATGCAGTATGTAAAGTATTTTGCTTTAATAGAAATAATCATTTAATAGAAATAATCATTTTATACAGTACATGTTTATTCTATATAGCCAGCCTTCAGAACTGACCAAATTAATTTACAGGAACCACTAAAAATTTCAAACTGAGCAATAAGGGAACCCAACCAACTGCGCTTTATATGCCTCGAAGGCACAGCCAGATAAGAAACAGCAAAGGAAGGAGAGAGATAACTGAGTATCCAGACGGGAGAATATGTCCTGAAACCAGAGAGACAAAAATGTACAGTAGTAGCTATTAGCACGTTGCCATGTATAGACTTTCATTTACTGGTGAGAGTTGCCATCACGAATAGAGGAAAGTGCACTTCTACAGCAGAAAATGCTGCAGCTTTTCTGCTTTGCAGGATAACACAAACTTACCGCATTTCTCTCTACCCTTGAATTCAAGGTTTCACCTATAAGCCATCTAGTGATCTAGACCCCATATAAGGAGAAGTCCCAAAGCTTTGTGATAGCAGTCAGAAATCTTTATGGTAACAGTGAGTAACTCCCTTCAGGCACAGCAGTACTCCTTGTAGCAATGATTGAAGTCAACCTGTGAGGGAAGCACAGCGCTGAGAAGGGTTAGTCACAGGCTGTTGTGGGACACTGGATCTTCCTAACTTCCACGACCTCTGTTCCACATGTGGGGTGCTCTTCTTCAGTTTTGCATCCTCTAAACTAAATGCATAGCAACACCAAAACACATCAAGAATAAAACACGCAACACTTTCTGGGAGAGTGGTAGGGACAAGATTGACCCATATGGGACAGATACAAGTCATGTCACACATGCTGAGTTGCTGAGCTACTGTCAGGTAGAAGGCCCTATAAGAAACTAGAAGAGAATGAAATAGCAGGGTGGCCTGGGCACCCATGTACGTGCGAAATCTGTCCTTGAAAGTTCAATACCCAGTTACAGTTAAATCCTATATGTAAATGCATGATGTCAAAAATAATACCTTTCTTTGAAAACGTAGACCTTCAAAAGTAGAAAATTCCTGACTTTCTTATCCAGAAAGTGTCAAGAGTGCACATGAAAGGATTTGATTGGATTCACCTTTAGCTATTGTTTCCACGCTGCCTTCCTACATGATAGAAGCTTTGTCGTTCCCTGTTCCTTGGTGGAATTTTGCCAGTTTTCCTGTTCCTAGACTGGTTTCTGGACTATAGTAGTATCAGTTCTCTCCTTGGAGATCCAAATCATGTTTCTTCTTGCAGAGTTATAAGTAAAATCTAAGGATAAAACAGTCTTCTCAAAACAAAAATTCTGTTTGTTTTTCCTCTTTATAGATGCAAAGCACTACAGAAAAGTTATTTTAAGAAGTCCTTTGCACTGGTCTGTTCAAAGAAAGGACAAGTCAAAACTTCTTGAGGTACTATTGAGAGGGTTCAGATTCGATTCTTATGACTTCAAAGAACTGTTCCTATTTCAGTGCCTATATGTTCTCTCATAAACTAACCGTAGTTCCTTTGTTATTCATCTTGGGCTTCTTCCCTTCATGGTTTAAATACTGTTGTAGGCTGGCAGGAACAGAGGCCAGGTATTCAAAGCTGGTGGCCTAGCTGCTGTCAAGCAACTACTGAGGAGGGCTATAGCTTGAACTAGTCCTTCCTTCCTGTTCCTTGCCTTGAACAGTCATCTGATGATGTGAATAAAATGTGTGAACTAGAATAATAAACTTCTCAACTAAATGGATGTAAATACAGAAAGAATTATAGAGCAGTTACATGTTCACAATAGATGGAACTACAAAGTGTTGTATCTCAGTGAATGAAACCTGAAAAGGGCAGGAGGAGGAGCCACCGAATGTGACCTTTGAGTGTATGCATGCTTGTATAATAATTAATTCTTGTTATTAGCTGACACTTTAATAGACTTTAAAGAGATTATAAAGCCAAAGTTTGCTACCACACCTTTTGCATGATAAATATTAATGCTAATTTCAATGGTGTCGGGTGATGAGTCATCAGTTACTACCCATTCTAATGGATAAAATTCTTAAGATTCATTTCTTATCTCAGATGCATCTGGGGCACAATAGAGCTGTTAAACATTTCATTCTACACAGAGTTCATCTTTCAAAAGCATATGATATTGCTGGTAGTTCTTCATATAATTGACTGAGTGCTTCACATGATATTTCTGGAAGTCACTATCATCTGTTTCAATATGTGAGTGGGGAGGATTTCCTTCTAAAAATGAAAGAATGATTTTCTAGACAGAATAAAAAATAAGAACATACAGATTTACCACAGTGATGTGCCAATATACCTTTGTTTTCATTTTGACATCTCTCACTCCTACCCCTGCTTCAGTGCGGCCATTTTAACTGTGTTCATATTTTCACGGCGAATAAGAGAGTAGGTAGCTCAAAAAATCCCTATAATTTTCCTCCAACTCATTCTTTCAAGTTCAGTTCACATTTCCACTAAATGATTGATAGGTATTATAGCTTCAAAAATTTTAGTACTTCTCTAAAATGATTCAGCTGTGGCAAATGTATTGACGTAAGGAGGGTATTATCTAAATCAGGAAAACTGGTCCTGAATTGCATGCTTGTTAGAAGACTCAAAGGTAATGAAATATCAGGGAAAAAAAAAGGTCTGGAGTTACTTTTTCAGTGGCTTGATTTCCAAAATCAGGGTTAGAGTTCCTTGATAGTGTTAATACTGAGAAGCTTATACTGTTGTATAAACAGAACCGTACTGTATTATTGTACCTAAGCTGTTTCTGCTCACTAAATGTAATAATAAATTGAAGGTTAAGGACTTCAAACCATACATCGAACTGAAATATTAGAGGAGGGGAGCTGTTGACATTACTTAATCTCATCTGGTCATTTCCATGATAGCCGTTATTATAGGTCAGTTCTATATATTCTGTTAGGGTACAGGCTGGGAATGAAATCATCTGTGCTGGTGTTCTGCACAAGGCTGAAGAGAAGATTTGTTTTTATTCTGGAAATGAATCAAGCAAGTAAGTCCTGACAATGAGATGATGACAACACTTGCAATATTAACTATAGGAATATTGGAACTAAATAATATACCAATTACTTTTTCTTTTCTCTCTCAGTGCTGCATTGCTTTGATAGTGGCACTTGAAAGGTACTAAAAGGTGACTGTTGTGATGGATATGCTTTTTGATAGCCCAGTGAAAAACTACCCAAAGTTAATTTTGAAAATAGAATCATAGACTCGTAGAATAACAGAATCCTTAAGGTTGCAAAAGACTGATACAATAATCAAGTCCAACCGTCCACTCAACACCACCATGCCTGCTAAACCATGTGCCCAAGTGCCACATCTAAAGGCTTTTTGAACACCTCCAGGGATGGGAACTCAACCACCTCCCTGGGCAACCTATTCCAATGTCTGACCACTCTTTCAGTAAAGAAATTTTTCCTAATATCCAAACTAAACCACCTCCACTGCAACTTGAGGCCATTGCCTCTTGTCCTCTCGCCGGTTAGTTGGGAGAAGAGACCAACACCCATCTCACTACAACCTCCTTTCAAGTAGTTGTAGAGAGCAATAAGGTCTCCCATCAGCCTCCTCTTCTCCAGACTAAACAACCCCAGTTCCCTCATCTGCTCCTCAGAAGACTTGTTCTCTAGGCCCTTCACCAGCTTCGCTGCCCTTCTCTAGACATGCTTCAGCACCACATTGTCCTTCTTGTAGTGAGGGGCCCAAACATGAACACAGTACTTGAGGTGCGGCCTCACCAGTGCCAAGTAGTACAGGGACAGTATCACCTCCCTGCTCCTGCTGGACACACTATTCCTGATACAAGCCAGGATTCCGTTGGCTTTCTTGGCCACCTGGGCACACTGCTGGCTCATGTTCAGCTGGAGGTCGACCAACCCCCTAATGTCCTTTTCTGCTGGGCAGCTTTCCAGCCACTCCTCCCCAAGCCTGTAGCGTTGCATGGGGTTGTTGTGACCCAAGAGCAGGACCAAGCATTTGGCCTTGTTGAAACTCATACAGCAGGCCTCAGCCCATCAATCCTGCCTGTCCAGATTCCTCTGCAGAGCCTTCCTACCCTCCAGCAGGTCGACACTCCCACCCAACTTGGTGTCATCTGCAGTCTTACTGAGGGGGCACTCCATCCCCTCATCCAGATCATTGATAACGATATTAAACAAGACTGACCACAAAACTGAACCCTGGGGAACACCGCTTGTGACTGGCTGCCAACTGCATTTAACTCCATTCACCACCACTCTTTGGGCCCGGCCATCCAGCCAGTTTTTCACCCCGTGAAGAGTCCATCCTTCCAAACCATGGGCAGACAGTTTCTCCAGGAGAGTGCCGTGGGAGACAGTATCAAAAGCTTTACTGAAGTCCAGGTACATAACATCTACAGCCTTTCCCTCACCCACTAGGTGGGTCACCTGGTCATAGCAGGAGATCAGGTTGGTCAAGCAGGACCTGCTTTTCATGAACCCTTGCTGGCTAGGCCTTATGCCCTGTTTGTCCTTCACATGCCCAGTGAGCACACTCAGGATGAACCACTCCCTAATCTTGCCCGGTACCGAGGTCAGGCTGACAGGCCTGTAGTTCCCAGGATCCTCCTTCTGGCCCTTCTTGTAGATGGGCATCATCTTGGTGAGCCCAGTTGTTTGTTAACCAGGACTGCTGGTCGATGATGGAGAGAGGCTTGGCAAGAACCTCCACCAGCTCCCTTGGTACTCTTGGGTGGATCCCATCCGGCCCCATAGACTTGTGAGTGTCTAGGTGGAGTAGCTGGGTTGTTAAATGCTTCATACTGGATTATGGGAGGTTTATTCTGCTCTCTGTCCCTATCTTCCAGCACAGGGTGCTGAATATCCTGGGAATAACTGGTCTGACTATAAGAGACTGAGGCAAAGAAGGCGCTAAATACCTTAGCCTTTTCCTCATCCGTGGCGGCAATGTTTTCCCCTGCATCCAAGAAAGAATGGAGCTTCTCCTTCGCTCTCTTTTTGTT